>ERZ773359.564-NODE-564-length-53218-cov-31.842842_pt1 | contig 53218 bp, 50 predicted proteins | sample MGYA00374955_ERZ773359 | MGnify/ENA primary metagenome ERZ773359 (study PRJEB29098, sample SAMN04486028) | biogas fermenter metagenome | study: EMG produced TPA metagenomics assembly of the Biogas fermentation microbial communities from Germany - Plant 4 DNA1...
GGATCTCTTGTTCTTTTTATCTTTAAAATGTCCTACAATTATTTTACACTATGTCGTCCTTCAGGGGAGCACTAAATTAAGGCTCCCCAAGGGGAGCCATTGCTCTAAGGATAGTCCTGTAAACTCAAGAATTTCATCATCTATATCACCTTTGCCCTATGCCAAAATATTCATAACCTATCTCCTTATTTTTCTATCCAATTGGTATGAAAATCTCCTTCCCTGTCTATGCGCTTGTAGGTATGAGCTCCAAAATAATCCCTTTGGGCCTGAACTAAGTTGGCAGATAGCCTTTCTCTTCTATAACCATCATAATAGGCCAAGGCCGAACTGAGAGAGGATACAGGAATTCCATTATTAATGGCTAAGCTTATCACCCGCCTCCACCCATCCTGGGCTCTACCTAGAACATCTTTAAAGTAAGGATCAAGCATCAAATTTTTCAGGTTTGGATTCCTGTCATAGGCTTCTTTTATTTTATTTAGAAATTGAGCACGAATGATACATCCTTCCCTCCACAATAGGGCAATATCCCCCAAGTTTAGATTCCATTTATAAGATTTAGAGGCCTGATCTAATAGTTGAAATCCTTGAGCATAGGAACAAATCTTAGATGCGTATAAAGCGTCTCCTATATCCCGTATTAACTGCTCTCTCTCTTCTGAAGTTCCTTGAAATTTGGGTTCTGGTCCCTTTAAAATCCTGGAAGCCTCTACCCGCTCCTCCTTAATGGCTGATAAATATCTAGCAAAGACTGCATCCACTATGGTAGGGGCAACTACTCCTAATTCTAGAGCTTCCTGAGATGTCCACTTACCTGTTCCCTTATTTTCAGCACTGTCTAGTATGAGATCAATCAAGGGAAGACCTGTCTCCTTATCCACTCTGCCCAATATATCTGCCGTAATTTCAATTAGATACGAATTTAGTTCTCCTTCATTCCACTCCTGAAAGACCTGCTGAATTTCACTTGCTGACATGCCTAATAATTCTTTCATTAAAAAATAAGCTTCGCTTATTAGTTGCATATCCCCATATTCGATACCATTGTGGACCATCTTTACATAATGCCCAGCCCCATCAGGTCCAATGTAGTCGCAGCAAGGAATATTGCCATTAACCTTGGCTGAAACGTCAATGAGAATATGCTTAACCTGCTCCCAAGCCTCTTTGTTTCCACCGGGCATAATGCTAGGCCCTTTAAATGCGCCTTCCTCTCCTCCTGAGATTCCAACTCCCAGGTAGAAAATACCTTTCTGCTCTAGTTCTTTTGCTCTTCTAATAGTATCCTTAAAAAAGGAATTCCCACCATCGATAATAATATCCCCTTCATTTAACAGTGGTAATAGACTATTGATAATGGCATCCACTGGATAACCAGCCTTTACCATAAGCATAATCCTTCTTGGCTTCTCTAAAGACTCTACTAGCTCCTCTAAGGAATATGACGGAACAATGTTTTCCTTACTCTTAGCTGCTCCTTCCATAAACCTTTCGGTAACTTCCTTGGTGCGGTTATATACCGAAACCCTGTATCCATTACTTTCCATGTTCAGAACTAAATTCTGTCCCATAACCGCTAGTCCAATTAAACCAATATCTGACTTCATTAGCTTTTCCTCCTTAATATATGTATATCAAACTAGAGATTAGGTTTAATACTGAGTATCAGTTTTAAAAATATAATACCCTATATTAAGATTAGAATAACTTATTTTTTATATGAAAGCAAACAAATAGCATGCACACTAGATAAACCAAAAATAAAATCAAAATGGCTATTGAAAAGCTAACCTTCAATAGCCATTTTGATTTATATCATTAACTAGCACATGGAGATAAAGTTATCATATTAATATTATGTGTATGGATTATAGTTTTCCTACTAAATCTAGGCTAGGCTTTAGGGTCTCAGCACCTGGACGCCATTTAGCAGGACATACCTGATCACCGTTTTGCGCTACGAATTGAGCAGCGTGAACCTTTCGTAGTAATTCAGCAGCTTCTCTGCCTATGCTATTATCATTAACTTCATAGGCTACAATCTTTCCTTCAGGGTTGATTACAAAGCTACCCCTTAATGCCACTCCTTCTTCTTCGATATATACTCCAAAGTCCCTGCAAAGTTGTCCAGTAGGATCTGCCAACATAGGGAACTTAATTCTCCTTATGGTCTCAGATGCATCATGCCAAGCCTTGTGAACATAATGGGTATCAGTGGATACAGAATATACTTCTACCCCAGCCTTTTGAAACTCCTCATAATGATCTGCCAAATCAGCTAATTCTGTAGGGCATACAAAAGTAAAGTCAGCAGGATAAAACACAAAGACAGACCATTTACCAAGCAAGTCCTCCTTGCTTACATCCTTAAATTCCCCGTTGACATATGCTTTAACAGTAAAATCTGTGATTTCTTTACCAATAAGCGCCATATAACTTTCCTCCTTATGTATTTTTTATCCGGTTAAACCGGTAAAGTACACTGTCCTTACTGCTTCCTACAATTAGAGCAAACGCCTTGAAAAAGCATTGTCCTTTCTTCTATATAAACTCCTGTAGATTCTTGTAAAAATCTATCAATTTTCTTAAGAACATCTTCTAGTTTCTCACTTTCAGCATCAAAGACCTTACCACATTTTGTACATGTAACATGTAAATGCTCATGTGCATTTATATCGAAACGGTCAGGGGAATCGCCTGAAGGAATTCTTAATATTTCACCAGCCTCTGCCATAAGGCCTAAATTCCTGTAAACAGTTCCCAAACTAATGTTTGGATAGCTTTCCCTTATATATTCGTACACCTCTGATGCTGTGGGATGATCTAGCTGTTTCAAAGCATTTTCGATCATCATTTTCTGTGCACTATACCGTTTGCTCATAATAATAACTCCTATCTATTAGTAATGGTTACTATTATTATAAACAATCCTACCTAAATGTCAATACTTTTTTCAAATATTTTAATATAAAATTTGTAAAAGCTTTTACATTCAATTACCCAAAAAGCTTTATCCTATGACTGTATAGTACCAAAAATAAAAAATCTATCTTCTGTGGATTTAGAAGATAGATTTTTTATTTAATGTTCAGTTGGTTTATATAGTATTATTAATCCTTATAAATGAATGTTACTTATATATTCATTAGCATATTCCATAACCCGTCTTATATAGTTTTGGGTCTCACTTGGCAATTTTGCTACTTGAGTTGGATCATCCAAATTGGTAACGCCCAGTCTATTAACCCTTCCCGGCCCACAGTTATAAGCAGCCAGTGCCAGTTTCACATTCCCATTATATCGATCCAGTTGCTGTTTTAAATACCTTACCCCACCATCAATATTCTGGGCAGGATCGTAAGGTTTGCTAACACCAAGTGCCGCTGCTGTTCCAGGCATAAGCTGCATCAAGCCCATGGCACCGCTATGGGAGGTAGCATTTGGATTGAAGCTGGATTCCGTCTTAATGACAGCCTTTACCAAAGCAGGATTTATTCCATACTTTTTACTTGTCTTTAAAATAATATCATCGTACTGGGTCAGAGATGTTTTGATATTGGTTTCTCTGTCAATAGAATAATTTTGTCTTAGCTGTAGGGGAATTATGCTATTGTACAGAGGTAAAGTAGGTAATCTGTTCTGTCTTTGAGCCAGCTCTCCTTTTAGAATTGAATAAAAGGTATTTTCATTATTAATATTAAAATATTGATATGTACTTTTAATTTCTTGAATCTTGGATTGCAGGATTATATTCATTATTCTGCTAATCATTTCCATACCTCTCCCTTATATGTGCCTTTTGCTTATCTTTTAATATTTTTCCCTGTGAATCTTATCATACAGCAATGAATCTTCATCATAGGACCTCTTTTTCTCCCCAGGATAGCCTATGGCAATAATATTGTCAACACCATATTTTTCAGGGATATTAAGGAGCTCTTTTATATAATCCTCTGAACTCTGATTGTCAGCTGTTTTTCTGTTTCTAACCTGTATCCAACAAGAACCTAAACCTAAAGATTGAGCAGTCAGTTGTATGATAGTTGAAGCAATAGAAACATCCTCAACCCAAACATCAGAAGCAGTAGAATCTGCAATTACTACAATCCCAAGGGGTGCATCCTTCAAAAATTGAGAACCATGGGCTTTACACTGGGATAGTTTTCCTAAGATTTCTTTATCAGTTACCACAATAAACTCCCAAGGCCTTATTCCACGAGATGATGGAGACAACAATGCGCTCTTTAAAATAATATCCAGCTTTTCCTGCTCCACAACCCTATCTTCATACTTCCTTATACTTCTCCTTTGCTTTAATAAATCAAGCATCTTATCATGCACCCTTTCTACAACTACTTACTCTATTTTTGATTATAATAGATTTATATATTATTGCAAATAGGTCTAAGTATGGATTTAGGTTCTATATCCTAATTATTAGAATAAATATTTAAATATAAGTTAGCCTATTGTGCTAGATCAAACTGTAAATATATGGACATAATGCCTATTGATAAATTAGCCATGAAGTCAATTATCTATTGACATTATGGTCATAGAATAAATTAAAACAATAAGTTAATAAATCTATTAGAAATAAAAATAGGAAGTGAGGCTCTTGAGGGAAAAGAAAAGGCCTGTAAACGGACTTCTTATCATTACTATAATGGCAGCTGGCTTGTTGTATAACAGTTATATGAAGGAAAATCAATATATGAATAAGCAATTAAAGGTGTTTAGCCATATTGGACACCAGTCCGAGGAAGATAATATCTTGGAAGTTAGTTCATCTGAAAAATTTGGTTATATCCGGCCTCAGGTAGTTGATGGTTTTAATGAGGAGCCTATAGAAGGAGCTGTAGTGGTAATTCCTGAGACCAATGAAAAGTATAAAACCGATGAAAATGGATATACCCCTAATATAAGAATTAAGATATCACCTGATTCAAGTTTTGAAAAAATACATCCAAAATCCTGGGGGGAAACCACCCTAATAGTCTATAAGGAAGGATATAGAGAATACGTACTGCTAGATATTAATGTCTGGGAAGGACAAACACGCCAGGGGCCTAAAATACTGCTTTTCAAAAAAGAGAGTCAACAGCTAGATCAACCCATGTCCATAGTAGAAGGACCCAATCAGGTTTGGATCAACTCCTTAGTAGAAAAATACCGGCCATAGCTTATGCTCTGGCCGGTTTTTTCTACATTTTATTAGCAAACATATTTAAAGAAAGAAGAATGGTTGTATACAAATATGATCTTTATAAAAATATGTCTTCTAAAAAATCTAGAGACTGACTTAACTCTTTATAATCTTCATAGTTATTCCTATAAACCTCTAAAAATATGGGGCCCTTATAGCCAATTCCATTTAACTCTTTAGATAAACCATTAAAATCAAATATACCTCTACCCGGTAGGGTAAGCTTTCCATCTTTATCAAAATCTATGGCATGAATATTCACTAACCTCCTGCCCATAATCTTAACAAAGTCTATAGCGCTATACCCTGCCTGCATAGCCTGTTTTATATCCAAGGTGAAATAGATATTCTCACTCTTTGTATGCTCCAGCAGCCTATTTGCAAATTCAGGATAGGAATACCAGCACCAGGATACATTTTCCCAGGAAAATTTTATCCCATACTGCTCAGCAAAATCCGCCAATTCATCGCACAAAGGTCCTATTCTAGCAAAATCTACATTAGCTTTGGCATTTATCCGTACAGGAGGCCCATGAAACACATAAACTTCAGCGCCCAGAATCCTTGCACAACTAAAGACCTTTCCAAAAATATTTTTGGAATCCCTTCTCTGCCTTTCTGTCAAGGAAAAAAACTGTGGTTCAAACTGGGTGCTTAAAGTATGCACTGAATATACGGACAAACCATGTTCATCTATTATATCCTTTAATTTTTTACAAAAGTCTTCTTCATATTCACTAAAGCTTCCCAGAAATACTTCTATCTTTTTAGCACCTAATTCCTTTATCAAAGGAATGGATTCTTCTATCAAAGCATCTGGATAAAGACTAGCTGTTGAAATTCCTACTTCCATTCTATACTCCCTTCTATACCCTTTGGCCTGGCTCTAGCTATACTATTATTGCTTCTTGTGTTCCTTCTACCCTAGCTTTAATGTCTATAAACATTAATGTGGTGGCTATATAGATAATTGGGGTAATAAATACAGTTATAATAAATCCAACACTAAAATCTGCTAACATAGGATTAGGCGAAATCAAGGCAGTTATTCCTGATATAAATCCAAGTACTAAAACAATTATCCCAACGAGTAAATATATCAGTAAGCTTACACCTAGTACTCTCCAAAACTTCTTGCCTACTAGTTTAAAACTTCTACCAATAGCACTAAATCCACAAATATTCTCAATAGTTGTCCCGTGATAGGTAAAAGTAACAAATAGACCCGATAATATGACCAAAGCTGCCATAATAACAATTGATATAAATAACATAAATATAAAGCCTGCAATTCTGCCCCCCGTGGGATCAGTGGACATAGCAGTTCCTGATAAGATAACAGGAATAAGAAATATTACAGTCACTATAATTAGTACAATCCCAACCGCTATATAATAGGGGATTAGAGACAGGCTGGTGAGAATTAGTTTACCATATTTCTTTAGGGCGGCCGTCAATCCTTGCCCTATGGTAAGCTTTTGCCCTTTAACATCATTATATGCTATGTTAATAATTCCACCCTGAACCAAGGGCTGTACGAATACTCCGTTTATTATTGCCAGCAGTATCATAACTCCCTGAAAAGCAAAAAATTGTACCATAAAGTTTCCAAAATCATCAGGTTCAATTACTGGTGCCATATCAGGATTCTCTAAAAAGTCAATCCATGAGTTGTTGGCCATTGATATGGGTGTAGGCATCATTTGATATGTTATAACTCCAGTGATTATACTAAATACTCCAGCAATAACTGCACTAAACACCAGTATGCTTAGTAAGTTTCTCCCATAGATTTTAAAAGTGTTATCCAAAATTTCTCCAATTGACATAGGCCTAAGGAAATTGCTGTTTTCATTTATCATTTTATTACCCCCTGTTCTATTTTTACCAATTGCCCTAGTACATTAATAATATAATTTTTATATAGTAACAATTATTGAACTAGCACAATAGGTTAATTTATTCATTGCTCTAAAGAAAACCCTTCTCCCATAACTTCCCTAACGTCTGCAACTAAAACAAATGCCCTGGCATCAATTTCGTTGATTATTTCTTTTAGTTTTACAGTTTGAAGCCTGTCTATAACACACATTATAACATCCTTTTCTTCCATAGTATATGCCCCTTTTCCATGAAGTAGAGTAACTCCTCTATCCAGCTCCTTCATAATCCTATCGGCAATCTCTTTAGAGTGATTTGAAATGATGAGAAAAGCCTTGGCGGAATGAGCACCTTCTAATATAAGGTCAATAAGTTTACTTCCTAAATATAGGGAGACCAATGCATATAAAGCTAAGGTAGGACCAAAAACTATAGCCGCAGTTAAAACCACCAGGGAATCTACCACAAAAAGCACCCAGCCTACTCCTACAAAACGAAAATGTTTATGTATTATCTTGGCAAATAAATCGGTTCCTCCAGTTGTAGCATTTCCTCTAAAAACTATACCCAAGCCTATACCCATAACTACTCCCCCATATATGGAAGCTAGTATAGGCTCATGGGTTATTGACGGTACTTTTACAACATCTATGAAAAAAGATAGTAAGAATGTGGATAAAAGAGTCTTAAGACCAAAGCCTCCTCCCAACTCCTTTATGCCTATAATAAACAATGGCACGTTAAGGGCAAGCATAGTGGCACCTACTGGAATTCTTCCTTTGGAGACATAGTAAATTACTGTAGCGATACCACTTAAGCCGCCAGGAGCAATCTTATGGGGGATTAAAAATAAATTAAATGCCAAGCTAGTTATTAATGTTCCTAATACAATATATAGGTAATCTAAATATTCAGCTCTTTTCTTCATATGTACTCCTCAATCCTATAAAATTTTCTCTCTAATAGCATTTGTTAGTAGAAATATTTTATTAACTTGAATTTTACACCAAAAAAAAGATTGCATCAAATGCAATCTGATTATATGTCAATCAATCCAAAGCTTATTTGGAGACCTTCGTTAACTTTCTCCATCATTTCTGGGGTAAGATATCCGATTTTTTCCTTAAGTCTCTTTTTATCAATTGTCCTGATCTGTTCAAGCAAGATAACAGAGTCCTTGGGTAAACCATAATCAGAAGCACTGATTTCAACATGAGTAGGTAGTTTCCCCTTATGTATTTGGGACGTAATAGCAGCCACTATTACGGTAGGGCTATATTTATTGCCAATATCGTTTTGTACAACCAATACTGGCCTAACACCGCCCTGCTCAGATCCCACTACTGGACTCAAATCAGCATAATATATATCCCCTCTCCTAACCATACACTATTCACGTCCAGTCAAAATTGCTTCATACTTCTCCAAAGCCTCAATATCGGAATTAGCCCCTTCTTCTGTTAACTCCGAATTGATCCTTGCCATCTCCTCATAGCCTTTTTTCATTTTTTCACGTATTTCGATTTTCTGTCTCTCTCTAATGTATAGCCTCATGGCTTCTCTAATAAATTCGCTTCTGTTTTTCTTCCCCATGGCTACAATTTCATCAACTTGACGCAGCAAACTGTCGGGCAAACTAACTAATATCTTTTTAAGCTCAGCCAAGACAGCACCTCCTAGCATATATGGATAGTTTTCAGGCTTACCATATATTCTGTATTATATCCCAAAAGATATATTTTGGCAATGAAATTAAACTTCAAAATCGCCAGTTTTGTAAAAATCCTGATCGGGTTTCCAGCTTCTATCAAAGTCTTGGAATAGAATTATGCTGGTAATCTCATTATTTTCATCATAGGTTATCATCCTAGTAGGAACCATTTTAGGTGACCTGAGCCACAATTCCTGGCTACCCCTAGATAGGTCAGCATTGGAAAAAGAACAGGTGAAGATTACATACTCTACACCTTCATCTATATGGATCTTTTTTTCTACTTCTTCAGCCATCCAAAATAACCTAAGAAAATCACCTATAAACAGGGGTCGCTGTTGCTCTAAACTCTCCAATTCAAACTCCAATGAATCGCCTATCTTGGGATTTTCTATCACCATCCTGTGTCCATCGCTAACAATTGTTTTCCCGATGCCATTTTCCTCATCTAATATCTGTATTTTAAAACAAGAAGGCATGGTAACCCATTGCTTAAAGCGATACTCCCGCTTCTCCTGGCCATCTATAACCCTGTAGATAATGGTAGCAGCATAGCTTTCCAGGCTATTTAGAGAATTTTGAGCTGTAATAAAAATCTCCTCCGGGGTTTTCTGACTACAAGCAGCTACAACCATAATGCAGAGTATTAACATTAGTGTCAAGGTAGACCTACTAAGTTTTTGCATCATCTCTCCCCCGGATAATCAAAATTACTCTTTAAGGCAAAAAAGATCTTTAAAAACCAACGGCAGCTCATTTAGTATATCTCCGGCAACCATACCAGTTTCTCCCCATTTGTCCCTAGCATAGTCACCAGCTCTTCCATGAATATAGCATCCATAAACCGCTGCTTCATAAGGTGTATAGCCCTGGGCAATCAATGCAGCCACCAATCCAGTAAGTACATCACCGCTGCCTCCCGTACCCATCCCAGCATTGCCTGAAAAGTTAATATAAATACTCCCTTCAGGATGAGCTACTACGGATGCAGCCCCTTTTAGTAGTACAATAACGCCCATTTCCTTTGCAAATGCTGCAGCCGTTTCAATGGGTGATACTACAATCTCATCAATACTTTTTCCTGTTAGCCTTGCCATTTCGCCAGGATGGGGAGTTATTACTATGGAACCCCTATAGGACGAAAGTAGTTTTTTATCCTTAGATATATGATTGAGTGCATCTGCATCCATTACTATGGATATATCAAATTCCCTAAAAATATACCTAATAATTTCTAAAGCATCACATTTTGAACCAAGCCCTGGCCCTATTGCCAAAACATCCTTGTCCCTTAAAAAGTCCTTAAGAGCAGGAATTGCATCTACAGTTAAGTAACCCTGCTGTTTATCTTGTAAGGGGTAGCACATAACTTCAGTCATTTTGCTTTGGAGTATGGACACAAGGCTAGCAGGACATGCCAAGGTCACAAGACCTGCCCCTCCTCTAAGAGCGGCCATAGAGGTTAGACTAGCAGCACCGGCCATGCCCAGGGAACCTGCTATAACCCCTACCTTGCCAAAGGTGCCCTTATGCCCCTGCCTAGGCCTTTCCTTTAAGTTTTGAGCCAGTTCTCCATCATCCAGGGTAAAAGCTTTAACCCCTATAGCTTGAGCACTGTCCTTGGGCAGGCTTATAGGTACTACATGCAGCCTGCCAGTGTATTCCCGTCCGGGATAGAGTATATGCCCCCTCTTAGGATAACCAAAGGATACCGTATGCTTAGATTTAATGGCAATTCCCATAACCTTTCCGTCTTTGCCGTTAATACCCGATGGGATATCTACTGCAACTACTGGAGTAGAGCTTTTATTAACCATATCTACCGACTTATAGATTAAGCCTTCAATATCCCTGGCTATTCCGGTTCCAAAAATACTATCTACTACTAGATTTGCCTGCCATATGCCCTGCTCCAGTTTTTTTATATCCTCTTCACAGGTGACCAGCTCAATGTGCCCTCCCAGCCTCTTATATATATCCAGATTGAGCTTTGCATCCCCGGCAAACTTGTCCTCAGCAAAGAAAGTAAAAACTTGGGTTTTAACACCCCTTAACATCAAATGCCTTGCAATGGCAAGTCCATCTCCACCATTATTCCCACATCCCGCCAATACTATAACCTTTCCTCCATCAATTAGTGCTGGGTATTGCTCCTGGATTACGTCCACAGTTCTAATAGCAGCATTTTCCATAAGTACTGTACCAGGAATGCCAAATTCTTCTATGGCCCTATTATCTATTTTTCTCATTTCCTCTGGTGTGGTTACATACATATAAAATCCCCCTAACAGATAATAACCTGTGCTATAGCATTGTCTCTGGAATGAGATATGGATACTAGTATTTTGCTGCCTCCCATGTTCTCCATAGCAATTTTTGCATTTCCGTGCAATTTTATACCTGGCCTGCCATTTTTCTCACGAATTACCTCAATCTCTGTCCATTTAACCTTTCCAAAACCGGTTCCCAAAGCCTTAGCAGTTGCTTCCTTGGCCGCAAAATATCCGGCAGCAGTGCTTGGGTTGTTGTTTCGGGTCTGCAAATATTTTTGTTCTCCAGAAGTATAAATTCTATCAACAAATTTAGGCTTTTGCATGACCTTTTCAACCCTATGGATTTCGATTATATCTATCCCTATCCCCAAAACCAAAAGACCACTCCCTTCCTTATGATAATGATAGCATTTCTCCATCTTTAATTAAAGATAATATCTCTATTAAATTCTACAAATCTATTTATTTGATTTTTTTGCTTATTGTGGTAAAATTTTAACTTGAGATTAAAATCTGTTAAGTCGATTTTTTATGGATGGTGATAACAATGTCAGGGTCAATATTGGGCAAAAACTTTGCCATATCCACATGGGGTGAATCCCATGGTCCTGCACTGGGAGTGGTAGTAGATGGGTGTCCAGCCGGTATTCCCCTAAATGAGGAGGATATTCAGAGGGATCTAGATAGGCGAAAACCAGGACGTTCAGCCTATGCAACTCCTCGCTCTGAGGATGATAAGGTAGAGATACTTTCTGGAGTTTTCGAAGGGAAAACAACGGGAACTCCTATTTCCATGATCATATATAACAAAAATCAGCGCTCACAAGATTATGGGGATATAAAGGATATCTACAGACCGGGACACGCTGATTACGCCTATGATCAAAAGTATGGCTTTAGGGATTACAGGGGGGGCGGTCGCTCTTCAGGACGAGAGACTGCTGCCCGGGTAGCTGCTGGAGCCATCGCAAAAAAGATACTCTGCTTTCTAGGTATCCACGTCTTAGCTTACACCTTATCCATTGGAGACATCCAAATCCAATCTTCTAACTTTGATGTAGATGAAATTTACAATAATCCTCTGGCCATGCCTGATAAGGAGGCTGCTATTAAAGCTCAAGAGTTTTTAGATCAACTTAAAGAAAAAGGTGATTCTGCTGGGGGAATTATAGAATGTATTGTAGACGGCATGCCTCCAGGAGTTGGGGAGCCTGCCTTTGAAAAATTAGATGCAGCACTGGCTAAGGCCATTTTCTCCATTGGCGCCGTCAAAGGATTGGAGTTTGGCAGTGGATTTAAGGCTGCCAAGCTGACAGGTTCAGAGAATAACGATCCTTTGCAAGTAGATAACCAAGGCAAAGTATTTAAGAAAAGTAATCATGCAGGTGGCATAACAGGGGGAATTAGTGACGGATCTCCTATAGTTTTTAGAGCAGCCATTAAACCCACCTCTTCTATCTCCATTCCACAACAAAGTATTGACCGCACCCAGGGAAAAAATGTAGAGATAGTAGTAAAGGGGCGGCATGACCCTATTATAGTTCCCAGAGCTGTCATAGTAGTAGAAGCTATGACTGCCATTACACTAGTAGATTATCTCTTCCAGCGTATTCTCTCACGGATAGACCTGATACAAAAAGCCCTGCAGTAGTTAGCAGCATCAGCAGCTAATATCAATAGTTATAAAAAACATGTAAAAAGCAGGATTGTTAAACGTACAATCCTGCTTTTATTCTATGGATAAACTAGATCAATGGCTGCCCAAGTTTTAGGTCCCACTATTCCATCGGGCACCAATCCATTATCCAGTTGAAATCTTACTACTGCACTTCTTGTCAAGGGTCCAAATATCCCATCAATTGGCCCTGGGTTATAGCCTATGCTATAAAGAATTCTTTGTAGCATCTCCACTTCTGGGCCCATGGAGCCCATGGCCAAAATAGGCCTATAATATCCATACACCCCTCTCACCTGCCCATTACATATAATCTCATATCATTATATGTAATGGAAAAGGGTGTTGATACCAATATAACCTATTTCCCCGCTGCCCTTTTAACTTGAGCCTGATGCTGGGGGCATTCTCTATTGGTTCCATGGGTCTTGCTTCCATAGAAATGTACATCAATGACCCCATCCATATTATTGCCTTTTACAGCATCCAAATTCTGTCCATAGCCATATCCGCCACTTCTATCAGATACCATGACCCTATTGGGCTTATCATCTCGTCCAGCATGGGGCATACCTGCCATACTAGCAGCTATAGATTTGCCGTTTACTTTTACTATTATAGCCCGCCTATTCCAAGAAAATGCTCCTCCATATAAACTCTTTAGCACTGCAGTGTCTTCTGCCGTGGCGGTCTCTACGTCAGCGTGGTTGTAACCTCCTGACCTCATTGCTCTAAAGCTCTTACCTGTATCATAATCAACAATGGTTGCATATGTACCTCTAGGCCACAGCTTGTCTACCTCCGACCAATGAAGCATTTGAACTTCCGTTGATTCACTTTCTTGCTTTCCAGTATTACTTGTAGAGTCTGAAGCTTTTTTATCTGGATTATTTAGTTTTGCAATTGTTTTAGGTCCGGCAATACCATCGGCAACTAGGCCATTATCTTTCTGAAAAGCTTTTACAGCATTTTGGGTTTGAGACCCAAATATACCATCTACTTTGCCAATTGAATATCCTAAATCCTTAAGCCGTTGCTGTAAATTGGATACAGCTGTACCTCTGCTTCCTATTTTCAATAATTCTGTACTTCCTATTTCTCTACTGGAGCTAGATCCCCTAGATGAAGTATTTCCTGATTGGAGGGCTGCCCAAGTTTTGCTGCCCACTATTCCATCTGCAGCTAGTCCTGCATCCTTTTGAAAGGACCTCACTGCGGAATAGGTTTGATTGCCAAAAATACCGTCTACTGTGCCCTTTAGATAGCCCTTGTCTTTTAGTAGCTGTTGAAGCTGTGTTACCGCTGAGCCCTTGCTGCCCTTTTTTAATAATGTATTAACGGTACTTCCACTTGAACTAGATCCCCTAGATGAAGTGTCACCTGATTGAAGGGCTGCCCAGGTTTTAGATCCCACAATTCCATCTGCAGCTAGTCCCTTGCTTGTTTGGAAAGCCTTTACAGCGTCTCGGGTAATAGTTCCGTAATACCCTGTAATGTTAGGATATTTAAAATAACCTAAATCCTTGAGTCTGGATTGTATTTCTCGAACTTCACTACCTGAACTGCCAAGTTTCAATAGAGATGCTGCTGAAGCAGGTGAAGGTGTTGAAAATAACATGATTGCAGATATACTTACCGCTGCACATGCTTTAGCATATTTCTTTGATTTTGGTATAAACATCAGAAAACCCCCTACACAATAAGTCAAAATACCCTATATTTAGATATAAATATAATATAATAGATGTATGACTTTTTCAAGGGGGTTTTAATATTTTTTTACGAAATTGTTACAAATATATTAAATATTCCAGGATAAACTTTCCATTTTCTTAAAATCATAATTAAACGTAAAGTTTTTATTTTAAACTTAAAATATGATTGCATAAATCATGAGTGGCATTTGGTCTTCCTATAGCTTGGGCCATCTCTACCAGATGTTTCCGCCTCCATTTACTATTTATTAATTGATATATGGCTTCATCTACAGGAAAGGTTTCACTGACCATAAGGGCCAAACCATTATTTAATAAAAATTCCGCATTTCGTTCTTCCTGCCCTGGTATGGGATTTATAATAATCATTGGCAGGGCCTTGGCCAGGCTTTCGGAAGTGGTTAAGCCTCCCGGTTTTGTAATAATACAATCAGCGGCATCCATCATTAAATCTATCTTATCTGTAAAACCGTAATTATAAACCTTTTTCCGGGTAATCATAGTATCTATTTTCTTTTTCAAATTTTTATTATTTCCACATACAGATATTATCTGTAAGTCTATATCCATACTATCCATATCCGTTATAACGGTTTCTATATTCCCATAACCCATACTTCCACTCATAATAAGAACAGTAGGCTTATCCTCAATCTCTAATATTTGTCTAGCTTTGGATCTGTCAGTCCTTTTACTAAACTTGGGATGAATGGGTATGCCTATTGGTAATATTTTATTCACATTAATGCCCTTTTTAGATGCCTGATGATTTAATAGCTCATTTGCTGTTATATAATAATCTAAATCAGTATCTTCCCAGAAAGGATGTATAGTAAAATCTGTTATTATCCCTATACTCTTTGTATCAATGGTTTTCTTGCTCTGAAGGTAGCTTATAATTTGAGCAGCAAATATGTGGGTACAAACCACCACATCTGGCTTATAATCGTCTAAAAAAGATATTAGCTTCTTAGATAATATCTTGTTCATAATATGGGATATAGAAAATTTGCCTTCACTCTTATCCCTATTATCTACTAAATTATATATCTTACCATAGACATTAGGAGTAAATCTGGTGGAATATAAATATCCCTTGTCAACAGATTCCCCTAGTATAGGATTTATGTAATCTAATGTGTCCAATAGGCAACATTCGACCCCTTGATCTTGCAAGCACTCCATAACTGCCTTAGCAGCTTGAGTATGCCCATGACCAGCAGTTACAGTTAATAAAAGCACTTTCATAAGAAAACGCCTCTCTTTATATTAAATTTTTTAGCTAATTAAATAGCTTTAAGTTCATATCCTTTATTATATGTTTTATGTAAAGTAGCAAAACAATCTGTTGTCCTGGTTTAATATCACTTATCAATAGCCATTATGCCATATAGTGACAGTTATATGGCTAGCTATAAAAGTTAATATATGTATATTATATATTGTTTTGTTATTTTAGTACAGCTCTATAAAGATAAAAGCCTCTTTCATAAAATGAAAGAGGCTTCTTTATTATCCATTACCTACGAATTCGGCAAACATCTTCTCCCATAAATAATACTACTAAGAGTAAGAAGAAGAATAGCAATTCGCTGCCTTCATCAAAGAGTCCACAATTGCAGAAAATAATTACCAACAGGAGGAAAAAGAATAACAAACTGTCATCAGAACCTCCGAAGAAGGACATACCCATACCCCCTTATAGTTTTTGCTTGTTTCTGAGTGTCACTTATATACTGTATTTCAATATCATTATATGTTTATTAACTATAAAGGTGAATGAGTGTGTTTATTTATTTAAAGTGTGGCAGCCAATCCTTGTTTACTTCAAACATTTCATCTACCATATCCTTAATTTCCTGCAGACTTAGTACAGCTGATGTTAATGGATCCAGGCAGATAGCATGGAATACCTTTCTCTTATCTCCTGTAAGGGCTGCCTCTACTGCTAGTTCCTCACATCCTGCATTAATGTTGTTTAGTATAGCCAATTGTGGTGGCAATGGGCCTACATGAATTGGATCAAGGCCTCGTCTTGAAGCTAGCACCGGTACCTCTACACAGCAGCCTTCAGGTAGGTTGTCAATAAGTCCAAAGTTACGGACATTGCCATTGAATTCGAACATGGTTCCATCTCCTAAGACTGCATTGAAAATATAAGCTGCATATTCTTGGCCTCTCTCTAGGTCAATCTTTTCTTGATTTAGCCATTCTTTGATCTCGTCTTTCCAGGTATCCTCTCGAGCTAGGTATTCTTTTAGAATATATGCATATTCTCCTGGATTCCATCCAGTTCCATGAGTGCAGTATTTCTCGATAAGATCAGGTCTCTTTCGAAACCAAGCATTGTATTCGGAATTATGACCGCTTGATTCGGTTACATAATAATCAAGATGCAAGAACATCTCGTTTCTAACCTGCTCTTCATTGTATATATCAGGATTTTCAGTTATAGCTTTGCGGATAAGTGGATAAGCATCTTGGCCATTCCATTTAAATTCTAAATAGAAAGCTTGATGGTTTATACCTGCACATTTATAGGTAATCTCATCCATAGGAGCACCGATCCACCTAGCTAGCATATGGGCAGTACCCTGAACACTGTGACAAAGTCCTGTAATAGTCAATTCTGGATACTCAGCTTGCATAGCTCTGCATAGCATAGCCATAGGATTTGTATAATTAAGTACTATAGCATTGGGACAATACTCTTTTATATCCTTACAGATATCTAGCATTACTGGAATGGTTCGCAGTGCTCTAAAAATCCCTGCAGGGCCTCTTGTATCGCCCACATTGATGTCAACTCCATATTTTTTAGGGATTTCAATATCATGTCGCCATACCTGTACCCCACCTTGCAGAATGGTAATAACTACCCCATCTGCATCCTTAAGGGCCTCTACCCTGTCGGTAGTCGCAATAACCTTTGCTCCATAATTTCCTTCTTCGATAATTCTGTCTACAGCCTGATGAATATAGGAGAGACGTTCTTCATCAATATCCATAAGGGCTATAGTTGCATCATGGAAGGCTGGGAATGATAAAATATCCCTAACTAGACTTCTAGTAAATCCAAAGCTGCCCGCACCAATAAAAGCAAATTTTGTCATATACCAACACTCCTTCTTATGTTTTGTCCATAGATAAACAATAAAACTTCTAGTAAGTTGCTTATCCATCTTCATTTTATCTGATGTCCTGAAAATGTAAATGGTATAAAGTCCAAAAAACATGGTATAATGCCAGATATATGGGGGTGTTTAAATGAACGGCAACAGCTGTAGTATAGCTTTTGGATATGGTAATTCGTCTACTTATAAAAACCATGATCTCATAGTATATCACTATGGATATGAAAAATGTAAAGCTAAGCATTATTGGACAGGAGTAAGAGATCATTATCTTATACATTATATTATATCAGGCAAAGGCACATTTATCTATAACGATAAAACTTATCATCTTGAGCAAGGGCAGGGCTTTTTGATATGTCCAAATATCCTTTCCTACTATCAGGCCGACAAAGATCAACCCTGGGAATACTGTTGGGTAGGATTTCAAGGACGTAAAGCTCAGCATTATTTGAACCAGCTAAATTTAAGTGTAAGTCAGCCTATATTCAATTGTCAGCCCAATGATTCTATACTTTTTATAGTAAAAAAAATGATAGAATCAAAAACCATAACCAAAGGAAGGGATTGGATATTGACTGGTCTAGCCTATCATTTCCTTGCTGAAATAATGCAAAATGAAAGCTACTTTAATCAAGCCCAAGACACCAAGAATTATTCTGAAATGTACGTGAAAAAGGCGGTAGACTTTATAGAAAAAAACTACTCACGTAAAATCACTGTTGAAGATATTGCCGACTATGTAGGTATTAATAGAAAGTATCTAAGTAGCCTTTTTAAGGAAATAATGAATACCTCCCCACAGAGCTTCCTAATAAATTATCGCATGAACAAGGCATGCATACTCCTATCCCAAAACCTATTGTCTATAGCCCATGTAGCACATTCAGTGGGATACAATGATCCCTTACTCTTTTCTAAGATGTTTAAAAAATGCAAAGGCATGGCACCTTCACAATATAGAAAGAGACTTATGGGCCAGTTATAATTTAATCTGTTTTACTAGTATAGCAATCAGCATTCACTATTTGTAATGGCTATTGGCCTACAATAATACCTCAATTCTTTTTATAACAAAAAGATCCTAGTCCTTAAACTAGAATCTTTTTGTTATTCATTATTTTACATTAATAGTTAAGTTCTTATACCCAGGACTCAAGCTTTAATCTTCTCCCAGCTTAATAGCTTGATGAATCTTTATCTTGGATATAATTATACTAAGTACTCCTATTCCTATAGTCAGCATAAATGCTACCACTGAATAAATCTTGATATAATCTTGCCTTGAAGCCATTACCCTAAAAGGAGGTATTTGCTCTGCCGCACTATATACTATCTGTAGCAGGGGTACAAAAAGGTCACTAGCTAGTCCTCCTACTACTATTCCTATTAAGATAGCTATACCGGATATAAGCAGCTGCTCCCAAGCCAGCATTCCCATAATCTTTTTTACAGACAGACCCATGGCCCTAAATATACCAAACTGTAATACCCTTTGCCTTATGGATAAAATCCAATAGATTAAAAATCCTATAATGCTTATTGACATTGTGACAACAAACCCTAGGGTCAAGGCCCCGTTTGTTCCCTGGAGCATAGGATCATTCTTGGCTTTTATAATTTGCTGACTAGTGTCAGTGATAGATAAAATTTTTATCTCCTTCTCCTCTATATCCTCATACACCTGTTTACTAGTAGCACCTGGTTTTTTCTTGAGCCATACTTCATAAGGCTCTAATGCGTTATTAGCTTGTATGTAATCCAGCTGTGCCACTATAAGGCTAGGTTCATACCTTTCTTCTTCCTTAGCATTAGGATTGAAGGTGGGCCAATAATCAATAAATTCATACACGATTACTTCTAGCGATCTCTGTTCACCCCAGCTTAACCATAGAGAATCCCCTTTTTTTATGTCATAGTTTTCCTGCAAATCTCTGGACACCAGGGCTGCTCTTGGATCTCCAGAGGATAGCAGATTTAGATAATGATACCAGTGAGTTTTCAATAAATCATCTCGGAACCATGCTACCTTACCAAATTCATCAGGGATAATACCAAGAAGCTCTGTTCTGCCCAATACCCAATCCCTACTGGGGGTTTGTACTTCAATTTCCTCTTTCCTAAATACTTTAGTTGCCATCTCTATACCATCAAGTTCAGTAAAAGGAGAAAAAGGAGGTTCTCTATATTGAACCGGCTCCCTAGATGGACTTGAACTTTCAGTCGAGCCTCCCATTTCCGGTGGCAATCCAGCCGGGCTAAATTTAGGTTCATTGGTTTCCCATACTCCCATTATATTTAAATCAGCACCGTTGGCATATCTTATCTTTTCCTCAATGTTGCTATTCAAAGTTCTAGCAGCGTTAGCATTAAATATTCCAGTGGCTAGGCTTAAAATCAAAAATAACATTAGAAAGCGATCCTGACCCCCAGCCCTGCCAACCTGTACAAAGGAAGCATACAAGACCGGTGGCCAAATCTTCTTGCCCACTGCAAAAATAAGTCGGATCACATATGGATATATCCTTAATAATACAAGCCCTACTCCTAGGATAAACAAGGTAGATATAAGAAATAACATGGGATCAATAGCCAACTCAACACCGCTGGCTCCTGTAGTTTCTAAATGCTGCTGCCGCAACTTATAGCTGTATAGTCCGTATATTGATATAGCTAAAAGCAGTATGTCCAAGAAAAACTTTTCCCATAAAGGTTTTTTAGCAGACCTGGCTTTATTCCTTTTATGTTCAACTATTGTGATTCTAGATGAATTAAATGCAGGTATCAGCATGGTAACAATGGCCAACACCACTGCAGCCAAGGAATAGAGATAAGCCCTTTTATTTAACGACAAGGGCAAAGCAGTCCTTTGAACGAATTCCAAAAATCCATTGGATGCCCCTAATAGGGAACATATAAAAAGCCCCAAAGGTGGTCCTACCAATAAAGCAATTCCCCCTAGCACCAGGCCTTCTATGAGATAGCCAAAGAATACCTGTGAGCTGCTGGCACCTCTGCTCTTTAAAACAGCTATCTCATTTTGTTCTTGTTCTATTATAAGCCGGGATACCATAAACAGATAAAAGCCTAACATTACAAGTATAGGAACTTGAACTACCCAAAGGGTGATTTTAAGTTGCTGCTCCCTGTTATAATATCGCTCCAATACAGGTATGGCTGGCATACTAAAATCTACTCTATGTTCACCAAATAAACGCTTATGTTCATTATACGCTTCTATTATTTTAGGAGTATTTTCTAAATTAATTTTATGATAATCAAAGGCATAATACCAGTGGGCCTCTGTGATCATATTCAATTCTCCATTAATAAACTCCTCCACAAATAGGCTTTCATCCATCAAAAAGCTGTTATTGTATGAGTATAAGCCCCTAAACCAATAGAGATCATTACTATCCTTTATAGTGAATATTCCAACTACTTTTACCTTTAGAGGGTAATCAATTCTATCTACACTGTCATGTACTAAATAGACCTCATCTAATCTAAGATCTAACTCCTTCATGGTGGATTCGTTGACTATTACCTCATATACACCGTCTTTTTTTTCAGAAGAATACATACGTCCTTTTACTATCTTTATACGGTCCTCTAAGCCATGAAGGGTCTCTAGGGTCATACTCCTTCTCATAGGCTTTTCTTCTCGCTGAACTTCAGGAACAGCATGTAGATATTCTATAACAATATTTCGTGTGTAGGCCTTTACTGGAAGTCTAATCTCTTTTTTCACATCATTTGTTATCTTTTCATCAAAGAAACGAAAAGCTTTAATCCTAGAATTCTTCTCAAAATTAGAGTAAATATTGGCCTTAACATGATATCTTCCCGGAAAATTACCTGAGGAAACCTGGTAGTTTTCTAGGTCTCGAATTAGCATTCGTTGAAGTACCCCATCAGTATATAAAGGTATGCTGCTAACCATAGCAACTGCTAGCACAAAGCCAAAAAGCAGGCAGAGGACCATCCATTTATTATTTATCATTTTTCTAAGTACCATAATTAACATAATCAAGTCCCCTCCTTATCGAACAATGAGCAATTCTCCCTCTTCCAACCCTTTAACAATTTCAGCCTCAGCAGGAGTCTCTAATCCAACCTCCACATCCTTCTCTTTTTTGAGTCCATCTTCCAATACCAACACATATTTTCTTCCCATGTAATTTCGTACAAGATATCTTGGAATTACTATAACATCTTCTCGTCTATCAAGGATAAGGCTTACTTGAGCACTTTCACCAATTTTGACATCTTCGGGTAAGTCCTCCACCTCAATACGTACATTATTTCTTTGGTGTTCTGGAGCATCTATAGGTGCATCAGCGGGCGTCATTACCACTTTTCCTAAATAGGTCTCATTTCTTATGGTTACATCCGCTTCCATACCTATGCTATAATCTGACAAATTGGAACCAGAAACTTGAAGCTGTAATTTAGTAGGATCTGCTATTCGAATAATGGTTTGATATGCATTTACATAATCACCCATATTAATGTTATGATCTATATATACGACTTTTCCTGATATATCGGCAGTTAGCTTACATTCATTAAGCTCACGTTGTAGATTTTCTAAAGTTAACTTTGCTAACTCTACATCGTATTCAGCCATTCTTCGTTCATACTTATCATCAGAATAAGCTTTTACTTGACTTAGTCTGGTCTGAGCTTTTTTTAATTGAATTTCCTGCTGCTTGACTTGGTTTTCTAGATCCCCACTATCCAGTTCAGCAATTAACTGCCCTTTTTCCACATAGTCCCCTAATTCAACATGTATAGCTTTTAAGCGTCCTCCACGATTTTTGAAAAACATATTGGCCTGTTCTGTAGAAACAAAAGTACCAGAACCAGTAATCTTTTTTTCAATTATCCCTTTTTTAACCTCTTCTGTCTCATATGTAATTTCAGGTGGTTTGACTAGCGGAGGAGCCAATACCTCTTCCTCTTTGGGAAATAGATAACATCCTGAAAGGCTTGTTACAAATAATAAAATTATAGTAATACATAAAATTCCCCTTACTTTCACCACGCTACCGCCCCCATTAACATATATTTATTTTAGACTTGATATTATGAATATACTGAAATGTCATTTAAATTTTATTATACTACATATTCATTTACAATAAAAGGGGATTTTATCAACAGGAGCCATTTATATATCCTCTAATAGTTATTTGCATATAAAAAAACTCCACCCTCTAAAGTGGTGGAGTCCATAATGGTTAAATAGCCATATTAAATTTCAACAAGATTATCCATTACAATCTTTTTATAAAGGCTTTTCTGCAATTTTAAGACGGGCGATAGCCTTTTCCTTCCATGGCCCTTTTAGGTAATAGCTTGCAGCTATAACAAGACCTATTACCCAGCCTATGGGATAGCTGAAATATAGATTAGCACCTCCAAAGAAGTGGGCTAAGATATAAGCCGCGGGCACCCTTGCCAACCACATGGAAATTAAAGATCCTATCATTGGGACTAGGGTTTCCCCTGCGCCTCTAAGAGCCCCATTTAAAACAAATACTACACCCAATATAGAATAGAAGGGTAAAACTCTGTTTAAAAACTGTACTCCCTCATTAATTACTGCAGGATCTTGGCTAAACAGTCTCATAAGTACTTCCCTAAGGGGAATCAATACAACTGCTATAGCTATAGATACTCCTATAGTTAACATTAGGGCTGACTTTACACCCTTATTTACCCTATCTTTAAGCCCTGCTCCAATATTCTGACCTACATAAGTTGTGATGGCAGCGGAAAAGCTGACTAAGGGTAGAAAAGCAAAAGCATCAATCTTAGTAGCACCATTAAAACCGGCCATAAAAACAGAACCATAACTGTTTATAAGACCTTGAAGCGCTATAGAAGCAAGGGAAAATAATAGATTCTGAATTCCAGTAGGAATTCCTATCCTAATGGATTCTTTTAAAATATAACCATCAAATTCTAAATCTTTTACGGATATATTAAATAGATCTCCTCTTTTATTGATATAATAAATTCCAAATAGAAATGAAAACAACTGAGCTATAACGGTAGCCCAAGCTACGCCAGCTACATCCCAATGAAAGGCTATAACAAATACTAAGTCTAGTATAATATTGATTATAGCAGAAATTGCCAAAAATAATAGGGGACGTTTGCTGTCACCCAACCCTTGCAGTATACCACTGTTTATATTATACCCAAAGCTAGCTAAGGTGCCAACAAAAATAATACGTATATAAGTCACGGCCATGGGCAGAGTTTCTGCTGGTGTCTTCATAAATATCAACATGGGACGGCTAATTAAAATACCTATTATTGTAATTGGGATGGATATTGCAAATAAAAAAATATAAATCGTATCTACAGTTCTTTTCACTCCATGCATATCATTGGCACCATAATACTGTGATATTAGAATGGTGGCTCCTTGGCCAACACCGTTAAATAAAGATGTAAGCATAAATATGACGGGAAAGGCTGTACCTACAGCAGCCAAAGCTGCAGTACCATTGGCTGCAAAATTACCTACCACCATGCTATCTACCATATTATATAGCTGTTGCAATATATTACCAGCTAATAAAGGCAGTGCAAAAAAAAGGATGAGACGAGTAGGATTTCCTGCTGTCATGTTAACTCCTGCGACTTTTGTGTTTTCATTTTTTGTATTGTGCGACATGTCTTGGCTCCTTTCTAGCTAATCTACATTAACATATTTAAGACCCTTTTACATTGTAAGATAAAGGCATTTTATAATAAGATAACATATTAATAAAACCTAAAATCTCAGATTCAAAAAAGAGAGGTTTAACCTCTCTTCTTATTTGGTGGAGATAAGGGGACTTGAACCCCTGACCTCTTGACTGCCAGTCAAGCGCTCTCCCAACTGAGCTATATCCCCAGGTTACAATATTCATTTGTTTCGACAAATGATATTATAACCTATAAGGGGATAATTGTAAAGGGTAATTTTTATTTAATAAGCCCTAGCAAAATAAACCATATGTTTAGCTTCTTCACCACAGCATACGCAATGATCATATAAATGCTCTTGTTCAAAAGGCATACATCTAGCTGTGGCACTGGTTTGATCCTTGATGCTATCTTCACATTCTCTCTTTCCACACCACATAGCCTTAATAAAACCTTTTTTGTTTTCTAAGATATCCTTAAATTCATCCATATTTTGTGCTATATGAGTATTAGCTTCTCTCATAGCCAAGGCTTTTTGGTAAAGCCCCTCATGGACATCTTCCAGTATTGTCTTTATAGTATCTACTAAATTTTCCATGGGCACAAAGGTTTTTTCATGATTATCCCTTCGGACTAAAACTACCTGATTTTTCTCAATGTCTTTAGGACCAATCTCCAATCGTACAGGAACCCCTTTTAGCTCCCATTCATTAAACTTCCAACCTGGACTATAGGTATCCCTGTCATCTAGCTCCACTCTAAAACCAGCAGCCTTTAATTCTTCAAAAATCTCCCTGGCCTTTTCCAGTACTCCTTCCTTATGGATGGCAATAGGTACCATTGCTATCTGAGTAGGAGCTACCTTAGGAGGCAATACCAAGCCCCTCTCATCACCATGGACCATGATAAGGGCTCCTATGAGCCTAGTTGTTACTCCCCAAGAGCTTTGCCATACATACTTTTGCTTCCCGTCTTTGTCTAGGAACTGAATATCAAAAACTTTTGCAAAATGCTGGCCTAAATTATGGGAAGTACCTGCCTGTAGTGCTTGACCATCCTGCATTAGAGCCTCTATAGTATAGGTTCTAAGAGCTCCGGCAAACTTTTCCTTTTCAGTTTTTTGGCCTGCCACCATAGGGATTGCCAATACGTTTTTGGAAAACTCCTCATAGACCCCTAGCATTTTCATGGTCTCCTCCTGAGCCTCTTCCTCAGTTGCGTGGGCTGTATGCCCTTCTTGCCATAAAAATTCTAAAGTTCTCAAAAAAGGTCTAGTAGTCTTTTCCCAACGGACAACATTACACCATTGGTTATATAGTATAGGAAGATCCCTATAGGATTGAATCCATTTTGCATACATGGCACAGATAATGGTTTCAGAGGTGGGACGAACTACCAATCGCTCTGCCAACTCCTCATCTCCCCCATGGGTTACCCAAGCAACTTCGGGAGCAAAGCCTTCTACGTGTTCTTCCTCTTTTTTTAGTAAACTCTCAGGGATAAATAGAGGGAAATAGGCATTTTTGTGACCTGTAGCCTTAAATCTTTGGTCCAGTTCCCTTTGGATATTCTCCCAAATTCCATAGCCATAGGGTTTGATTACCATAGATCCTCTTACTGGAGAATAGTCTATCAGATCAGCTTTTAATATAACGTCAGTATACCATCTGGAAAAATCTTCTTCTCTAGGTGTAATATGAGCCACGAATTCTTGCTTATTCTTGCTCATCTGTACTCTCCTTTCCTAAAATTTACAATAAAATCAAAAAATCCTCCATCCCTAAAGGACGGAGGTTATCCGCGGTACCACCTTAATTAGCTATAACAGCTCACTCATCACATAACGGCATGGTTACCGGCAAGGAATACTTACATTTCATCCTCGCTGCTCTGGGGCGGGTTCGGAAAAATCCTACTATTCCCCTTCATTGCTTTATAATATTTATTTTTTCACTATTTTATCATCAAAAGAATTATTATGCAATACTAAATACAAAATTCTTTAGAATTCCCTCTTAATGAGTAGATTCATCCATTATGGCATAATACTCCACTAATAACTTGTCCAATTGTTGACTTACAAGTAATAATTCAGGTCCCTTCTCATTCTTTTCTATAAGCTCATTTAAATATCCCCTCAAAGCCTCTATATTCTCGTTTAATCTTTCTAATTGTCTCATTTAATCACCCTTGTTAAAAAAAGTTTTGGCTACTTAGCTATGTCGATTCAGTACGCAAATAGTTGTTCGCAGCCAGATAAAATATACTATATATAGTATACGACATTTTTTTGTAATATCCTTCTTTTTTACCAAAAAAATTGATAAATTAACAAATTATTCATAGTAAATTCATAAATATTGCAAATTTATAGAATATGTTTACATATTATTGTGGCTTTAATATTCTCTTCTCTCTAGTTCTATTACCAAATCCTTTAGATAATCCCTAGCTGGTATTTCAGGCAAGGCTTTGAGGTTATTTATAGCTCTATTGATATAGCGGTGGGCTAGCTTTTCAGTATGGCCAATAGCCCCACTCTCATGTACCCACTTTTGTACACATTGGAGTTCATCCTGGGTAAACTGCCCAGCCTCTATTATTTCCTTTAGCTTTTTCTTATACCAAGAATCCCTTGCAGCATAAATAATGGGTAATGTAAACACTCCACTAGCAAAATCCGCCATTAAAGGCTTACCAACAATCTGAGCATTCCCTGCAAAATCTAAAAGATCATCCACTATCTGAAAGGCCATGCCTACATTTTTTCCAAATTGCCAAAGATTCCATACATCCCTAGGTGAGCATTTAGACTCCTCAGCTCCAACCCTACAGCTTAAGGCAAAAAGCAGGGCTGTCTTTCTGGCTATACGCTTTAAATAAGCATTGATGCTTATATCTAAGTTGTATCGCTGCTGATATTGATCAATCTCACCTTCACATATAGCTTTCATCGCATTAGATAATTTATGCATATTTTCTAATTCCACATTTTGTGTAATCAAGGAAAAGGATCTGGTTAGCAAAAAATCTCCGGTAAATACAGCCATATCCTTCCCCCACTTAGCCTGAACAGTGGGAATTCCTCGCCGGATATCTGCATCATCTATTATGTCATCATGAACCAATGTGGCCATATGAAGTATTTCAATACCCGCAGCTATGGGGAAAAGTTTTTTTCTATCATATTGACCAAACTGGCCTGATAATAAAACCAATGCCGGTCTAAGCCTTTTACCACCGGCATTTAACAGCTCCTGTACACTCTTTGACAGGATGGCCTGTCTGGTTTTTAACGCTTTATGAATATATTTATCTACTTCCATTAATTCATTATAGATATCCGTGCCCTCTGCCCAGATCCTCATTACTCAATCCTCCAATTATCTACATACCTATACCTTTATTTCCATCTTGTTCTGTAAATAATTTAATAAATACCTGGTAACCAGCCCATTAAAATAGCCAGTTATAACAGCAGCCAGCATAAGAATAGGCAAATAGGTATAAAGAATGCCTATTGTACCAAATATCCAGGAAGCTGTTAATAGTTGACCAATATTATGGAATACTGCTCCCGCTGTACTTATTCCCATAAGAGAAAAATAGCCTTGGAAATTTAGGTAAAGAACAGACATTACTAGTCCGCTTAAAATACCCCCTGATAGGCTATATAAGATTCCAGTTATACTCCCTCCTAACAGAGGTCCTAGCACTGACCTTATAATAACCACTATCATTGCTTCCTTAAAACCAAATAGCGCCAAAGTAACCATGGTCATTATATTGGCAAGCCCTAACTTGGCACCGGGAGCAAGGACTGGAATAAATCCTTCTATATAATGTAGTACCAAGGCCTGGGAAATTATTATTGCCAACAAAGTTAATTTTCTTGTTTTTGTCATAAACCCAACCCAACCACCTTATGAAGCCGTATCATCTACAGCATTGTCTCCTTGGCTCTCTCCTATAATTCTAACCACAAATTTATGGGGAATACATACTATGGACTGTCCTGGCACTTTTATAGTTGGAGAGCTGACACAAAGCCTATCAGGACAATTGGCGTCTAAAACAACAACACCTTCAGAGGAAATCTTAACAATATTATATCCTCCTTCACCAGTATCCACCCTAATCTCCTGAGCTTCTATTTCTCCGTCTTGCCATACTTCTAAAGAATCTATAACTTGTCCATCCAGTTCAATCTGAACCCTTATATTCCCCTTATCAACACTCATGGTCTTTAGACCCAAAAAGCTAAGACCCACGAGAATTACTATGAAAACATAGACAAAAATATCTCCAATTTTCGGTTTCATAGATTTGTCCATAAACATCAATCCATAATCCTATAATGATCATTTGACTGAATTAAACTGCCTTTTAAACCTTCTGTTGTATAAACTTCCTTATCTAGGGTAACAGCTATAGCCTCTACATTATCTAGTTTTTCAATTAATTTAAACCCTTCTTCATAACCCATAATAAAAAGTATAGTAGAAAGGGCATCAGCATCTATAGATGAACTGGAAATTATTGTACTAGCCATTAATCCCTTATCAGCGGGATATCCGGTTTTAGGATCAAAGATATGATGATACCTCTCTCCTGTTTTCTCATAGATCTCTTGAATATATCTCTCATAGTCCCCAGAACTAACAACGGTAGCATTGGCTACACCTACTATGGCAAAATGAGGCTGCCCTGTCTCCTGGCTTCTTGGATCCTGTATACCTATCCTCCATGGCCTTCCATCTGGATTTCCCCCTATGGTAATAACATTCCCCCCAAGGTTTAGCAGTGCATTTTCTACACCTGCCTCCCTCAATATTCTAACCGCTTCATCTGCTGCATATCCCTTGGCAATGGCACCCAGGTCTATACCCATACCCTTTTCCTCAAGAAATACCGTCTTATTATCTTGGTCCAGCACAACCTTACGATAGTCCACTAAAGGCAGTCTTTCATCTATCTCTTCCTTAGAAGGAACCTTAGGATTATCTGATGTAATACCCCATAATTCCACTATAGGCCTTATGGTTATATCCAGGGCTCCATCGCTAAGTTGCCCGTATTCCAAGGCCTTTTTTATAACATAGAAGGTATCATCATGTACCTTAACCGGTTCTATACCTGCGGCTTTGTTGATCTTGACTATATCGCTATCCTTATAGGTAGAACTCATATGCTTTTCTATCTCTTTAATTTTATCAACAGCTTTATTCATAGCTTTTTTAGCAGATCTATCTCCAAAAACCCTGAAGTTCATTACTGTATCCATAGCAAAAAAACTCTTATCATGCTGCCCTTCAGTATCAGAAATACAACCAGTCATAAAAGATAATATCAAAATGAGTATGGAAAAAAGAGTAAAAATTCTACTTATTCTATTAATATTTCTCAATGGTAAACACCAACTTCTTACAATTTTACATGAGCCTAATACTTTTGTTCAACATATAAATATTCAATTAATGGCTATTTACAAGTGAACGCCCTCACTAATTTATCCAAGAAAACCTAGGCTTAGTTTTCTCCAAATCAGCGATGGGAAGCAGGTTCAATAACCATTATTAATATTATCACAGCTTAAGCTTTTAAGCTAGCTTTTAATAAGAATGGCCTGCTCCAATTGGCAGGCCCATTTTGTGCTGTTATAAATTTTTAGTCTTATTATTTTGCCTCGCTTAAGGCTTTCTTAACAAGGTCAACGAATCCATTAACCTTTATAGTAACACCAGCTACGGCATCGGTTGTGCCATCATCTTTAACTTGGATGGCATCTACGTCTTGCTTCTCTACCAAGAAAGCTTCGACTTTTTCGGCTTGCTCATGCCACTCAGCTGAAGCTCCGCCATTTTCAACCATACCATAGTCTCCATCTTTGGAAGCTGTCTTTTTATCTTTGCCACCATTTTCAGCTTCGCTGTTCCAATTAACGCTTGCTATTTTACCATCCTTAACCTCAATGGTCACATTATCTTTCCAACCATTATGGAACTCATCCGCTTCCGCTGTGTAAGTGCCATCTTTTAGGCCAGCATCTACATCAGCATCATCTTGTGCGTCTTGTGTATCATCAGCTGCATCATTGGTTTCATTAGTTGCAGGTGGTTCAGTTGTATCTCCTTCATTTTTGCTGCCAGCACAAGCAGTAAATATAGATACAACCAGTACCATCATAAGTAAAATACTAAGTAGTTTTTTCATTTGATACTAAACCTCCTATTTTGTCTAATATTATATTAGTTTTGTTAATGATTACATCTATTAATTGTAATCATTCCATAGCATTGCTAATTGTATCACAATGACAATTTTTGTTCATAGGGCTAAATGAGCAAAAAATCAGCATTTCATCATTGTTTTTATATATACACGACTTTATAATTTTTAAACATATTATTTTTTATTATTCCTTAAATTTATTTAAATAATCACCTTATGCCCATAAAAAGTGCGTCTTTATAATATCTAAATTTTGTGATAAAATAGACTTGATTTTTATTTTAATATAGGAGGTACAAATTTATGTCGACCAAACGCATCGTTATTCTGGGAGCGGGATACGGTGGCCTTCAGGCTGCAAAAACCCTTAATAAGCAGCTTAGAAAACATGATGATGTTGATATAATGCTTATAGATCAGAATAACTACCATACATTACTTACTGAGCTTCATGAAGTAGCTGGTAATCGTGTTGAACCCGGTGGGGTAAGGGTTTCTATTGAACACGTTTTGGAATATACTAAGGTTAAATTTATTCAAGATCAAATTGTAAGGGCTGATCTAGAAAACCGAAAGCTTTATTCCAATGACAAGGAGTATAATTTTGATTATCTTATACTAGGTATTGGTAGTGAACCAGCTTATTTTAATATAGAGGGTATGAAGGAACACGCCTTTCCTCTATGGTTCTTGTCTGATGCTATAAGGATTCATGATCACATCATTAATATGTTTAAGCAGGCTGCAGAGGAGAAAGATGCTGAAAAGAGAAAAGAGATCCTAACCTTTGTAGTAGGTGGCGGTGGATTTACTGGCGTGGAAATGATGGGTGAGCTTATTGAATGGACAAACACCCTACGCAAAAAGTATGATATTCCAAAAGAGGACATTCGCTTAATTCAGGTAGAAGCACTATCCACCCTTGTGCCCATACTGGATAAAAAGCTTATTGCCAAGGTAGAAAAATATCTGAAGAAAAAAGGTGTAGAAGTCTTAACCAATTCTCCTATCACCGCAGTTTCCCCTAATACCTTGACTATCAATAATGATAAAGTTATACCTACTAGAACAGTAATATGGACAGGCGGAATCAAAGCAAAAAGCTTTGTAAAAGATCTCGGGCTATCTCTAGGCCCTAGAGATAGGATAATAGTAAACCAATATCTTCAGACCAAAGAATATCCCAATGTATACGCAATTGGTGACAACATGGAGTTTCAAGATGAAGATGGTAAAGTATTACCCCCTCTAGTAGAGACAGCCATGCAATCCGCTGATTGTGCAGCCTATAATGTTGCAGCCCATATAAAGGGTAGGGAACAGAAAAAGCTGGAAGCCAAGCTTCATGGTGTTATGGTTTCGGTTGGCTCCTTATTCGCTGTAGCCCAGCTGTCAGGCATGCCCCTGTTATCAGGACTGCCAGCAATTATTATAAAGCATCTGGTAAACATGCACTATCTATTTGGTATAGGTGGATTGGAGCTTGTATGGGAGTATATGAATCATCAGTTCTTCCAAAAGTCCAGAGAGTATAATTGGCTGCTGGAGACTGGAGTAGGGCATATAAGCCGAAGAAACTTTACTTTCTGGCTTGTGCCCTTGCGTATCTGGCTAGGAGTTATGTGGCTGGTATCTGGTATCCAAAAAATTCAGTCTGACTAGCTAGGTGACTGGGTACTACTGGGGCTTTCAGGAGCCACAGATGCAACATCATCAGCTTCCATAACTCCCCTAATAGGACCGCATTCCCCAGGCTGGTATGTTGCTATTGCGGAAAATATAATAATGCCCAATGCATTGCTCTTCCAGAAGCTAATAGTAATTACTGAAATCGGTTTAGGCCTTGCATTTATATTTGGATTCTTTACCTTTATTGCAGCCATAGTATCCATTGGTATGCATATTAACTTTGCTCTAGGTGCAGGATTGCCTCAAACCAATGGACTCCCCGATCTTTGGTGGATTGCAGCTTCCTTTGCAATGTTTGCAGGGGCAGGCAGGTCATTTGGTGTAGACTACTACCTAATGCCTTTCCTTAGGAATCAACTTAGATACTTCCAGAAGAATAGAAGCATAAACCTGCTAAAGGGTTGGAAGTGGTAAATAAAAACAAAAGCGGTAGGCTAAAATAGCCTACCGCTTTTTATATAATCAGCAATGGAGCAGCCACTCCACTGCTGTTGCCCTGTCTTCAGTTGTTCTTTAACTCTATAGGCAGCCCGTGCTTCGCAAAGACTTCCTTGGCCTTATCCACTTCCTCACTAGTTGGTACCGGCACACCCTTTAGGGGATATTCATAGCCTAGCTCTTCCCACTTATAGGCACCCATATCATGGTAAGGAAGGATTTCCACCAGCTCTATATTATTATAGTCCTTAAGCATTATGGCTAGACGTTCTAAATCTTTAGGATCATCGGTATAGCCGGGGATTATAACATACCTAATCCACACTGGCTTACCTATTTCCCTTAGATGGTTTAGAAAAGCCAGTATCTTACGGGTACCTACCCCAGTGATTTCACGATGTTTTTCCTCCACTACATGCTTTATACTAAGGAGTACCAAATCAGTGACCTTTAGAAGATCCTCTACCTGATCCACATCTACAAACCCTGAGGTATCCATGGCAGTATTAAGGCCCATTTCTTTAACTTTTGTAAACAGCTCTTTGGTAAACTCTGCTTGTAGCACTGGCTCTCCACCTGTGGCTGTGACACCACCACCAGATCGCTGCAAAAAATACCTATATTTATTTATGTCCTCCACCAGTTCATCCACGGTAGCTTCTCTTCCGCCCTTGGGATCCCAGGCATCCCTATTGTGGCAGAAAATACACCTTAGGGGACAGCCCTGCATAAAGACAACGTACCTTATGCCCGGACCGTCCACTGTTCCCATGGTCTCGATGGAGTGTATTCTACCCTTTATGCTCATTTTCCCTATCAAACCCCTTCAAAGAATGTACGTCTTATTACATCCTCCTGCTGCTCTCTAGTAAGTTTTATAAAGTTAACAGCATATCCAGACACCCTTATGGTAAGCTGAGGATATTTCTCCGGATGCTCCATAGCATCTAGCAAGGTTTCCCGCTCAAATACGTTTACATTCATATGATGTCCCTTTTTATGGAAATATCCATCCAGCAAAGCAACCAGGTTGTTGATTCTTGAATCCAAATCCCGTCCTAGGGCTTTTGGTACAATAGAGAAGGTATAGGATATACCATCTTCAGCATACCTGTAGGGAAGCTTTGCCACAGAGCTTAGTGATGCAATAGCTCCTTTCTTGTCCCTGCCATGCATAGGATTGGCGCCAGGTGCAAAGGGCTCTCCAGCCTTTCTTCCATCGGGGGTGTTTCCTGTCTTTTTACCATATACCACATTGGAAGTAATGGTAAGGATAGACAAGGTGGGTATGCTATTTCTATAGGTTTTCTGCTTTCTTAGCTTCCTCATAAAGTTCTCAACTAAATCCACAGCAATTTGGTCTACCCTGTCATCGTTATTACCAAACATGGGGAATTCCCCTTCGATTTCAAAGTCCACAGCCAGTCCTTCTCCATTTCGAATGGGTTTAACCTTGGCGTATTTTATTGCACTCAGAGAATCCACCACTACTGACAAACCTGCGATACCACAGGCCATGGTTCTAAGTATTTCCATATCATGTAGTGCCATCTCTAAAGCTTCATAGCAATATTTATCATGCATATAATGGATGATATTAAGGGCATTGATATAGACCCTTGCCAGCCATTCCATAACCTGATCAAATCTCTCCATAACCTCATCATAATCCAGATACTCTGAGGTAATGGGCTTAAATTGAGGTGTAACCTGTACTCCTGATATTTCATCTCTTCCGCCGTTTATAGCATACAGCAGTGCCTTGGCCAGGTTTGCCCGTGCTCCAAAGAACTGCATTTGCTTACCAGTTCTCATAGCGGATACACAGCAGGCAATGGAGTAGTCATCGCCCCACATAGGCCTCATTAAATCATCGTTTTCATATTGAATGGAGCTGGTCTGTATGGACATCTTAGCGCAGAATTTCTTAAAGTTTTCAGGCAAGGCTTGGGACCATAGTACAGTCATGTTAGGCTCTGGTGCAGGTCCTAGATTGGTCAAGGTATGAAGGAATCTAAAGGAGTTTTTGGTCACCAGGGTTCTACCATCTAGCCCCATACCTCCAATAGCTTCTGATACCCAGGTAGGATCACCACTAAACAGTTCATTATATTCCGGTGTTCTCAAAAAGCGCACCAGTCTCAGCTTAATGACAAACTGGTCTATAAGCTCTTGAGCTTCCTCCTCTGTTATGGTGCCCTCTGCCAAATCCCTCTCTATATAGATGTCTAAGAATGTAGACACTCTTCCCAAGCTCATGGCAGCACCATTTTGTTCTTTAACCGCACCTAAAAATGCGAAATACAGCCACTGAACTGCCTCAAAGGCGTTTCTGGCAGGCCTGGAAATATCGTATCCATAGCTTTGTGCCATAACCTTTAGGGCTTCCAAGGCATTTATCTGCTCGGTAGTCTCCTCTCGCTGCCTAATAATTTCGTCTTCCATCCATGCTGTTTCAAGCAAGGCCATCTGTCTCTTCTTATCCTCTATCAATCTATCTACACCGTATAGAGGAACTCTGCGATAATCTCCAATTATCCTGCCTCTACCATAAGCATCAGGCAGACCAGTAATGATTCCAGCACTTCTAGCTCTCCTTATTTCAGGTGTATAGGCATCAAAAACTCCCTGGTTATGGGTCTTACGATATTCATTGAAAACCTTTTCCACCTCGGGATCTAACTTATATCCATAGGCATCACATGCGTTTTTTACCATGCGTATGCCGCCAAAAGGCATGATAGCCCTCTTTAAAGGCTCATCGGTTTGTAGTCCCACAATTACCTCCAGATCTTTTTCTATATAACCAGGGGCATGGGACGTAATGGTAGATACAGTTTTGGTATCTATATCAAGAGTGCCGCCTCTCTTGGTTTCTTCTTGTAATAATCGGGAAGTCTTTTCCCAGAGCTTTTTTGTTCGTTCAGAGGGGCCTGCTAAAAAGGCATCATCCCCTTCATAGGGCTTATAATTTTGCTGAATAAATTCCCTTACATCTATCTCAGTTCTCCAATGTCCATCGGAGAACCCTCTCCATGCATACATTGAATCATCTCCTTATCTGTACTTTTTGCAATATTTTCTAAAGCTTTTATTAAAGCTTTTTATCCCTAAGCTATCTTTTAGGCTATATTTATACCCAATAAGTTTTGTCGAAAAACATCTAAATTTGTACAATATGTCTGCTATGTTATTTTAACAAAAACAAAAGAAAATAGCAGTAACAAATGATACCACAGCTATTTTCTTAAGAATTTTTTAAATATATTTTTATTGTTTATAATAATCTATTGTGTAGGTTCAAATTTATCATTGAAATTTATAATGGATATATATATAAGTAATGAAGTCAAGGATCAATATCCACCTTTATTCTTCCATGAAGAATAAATTAGTGCTATTCCTATAATGATTATAACCATTGGCCAAAAAGCATTTCGGATCAATCTCCATAAAAATGGAAACAGACCGCTTATAAGAGCTATAATACCAATTATTATTAAAACAGCCCCTGCAATAACCATTATCTTAGATTTATCTATAGGCTGAGAATCATGTATAAATTCAGCATTATATTCCTGCCCATAGGGTCTTTCCGGTATTATTATTGATGCTATAATGTATACTAGAATTCCAGTTCCAAAGGACGGGATGGAAACCAGCGCCCATATCAATCTTATTAATGTAACATCTATATTAAAATATTCCGCGATACCTCCACATACTCCAGCTATCATCTTTTGACTTCTTGAACGATATAGCTTATTATCCACTACTTAACCCCCTAGATTCTCATATTACAAAATTATGCATTTACGTTTTTATTATATCACAATTTTCTTAAAGATGATATTAAAATTTGTTTTCATTCATCTTATCAAAATAATACCTTATTATCAAAATAATACCTTACCCTTATTAAAGCTATATAGTGTAAATTGCTAAACCAGTAGCCAATAAAACAATTGAACGAAGGTTATTGAACTGAATCAGCTAAATAGAGTATAATGTCCATATAATCTGCGGCAAACAATGGGGGGAGGTTGGGTTTATGGCTAAACAAAGATTGTATAAGCTGCTATTTAGCATATCTATTTTGGTCTGCCTAATAAGCTTGGTAGCAAAAGTAAGCCTAGTTCTACCTTTTTTACCCCAACTATGGATATGGGAGAATCTTGAAAACCATGTAAATCCCATGCTGACATCCCCTCTTTCAGAATATGAATACGTTATATGGGATAATACAAAGCAAGATGAGCTTTTGGGTGAAAGGCTTTATCAAACTCATCACCATTTTGTAAAGGCTTGTCCATCTATCAATATATCCTATTTAAGGTATTATTACACCCTACAAGGATTTACTGATAGTAGAATAAAAATTAAGTATTTAATTTTAGCCCACTTCCACGGGAGTCGGTACAAGGATGTAATATCACTTTCCTAAGCTTTATAAAGGAGGTGAACATCCATGGCTCCCGATGAAATCGCCGTATTGGCAGCAGTGGTCTTATTTGCTGTGGGCGGATTTGCGTTAGTACATTTTGCAAAAAAGGCCGAAAGTAATGAAAAGGATAATAAAAAATAATATTGAGCATAATAATTTAAAATAATCATTGCTACCTAGAATCAATTAGGGTACAATGAAGTCATAATTTAATTCATAAGGACAGGAGGTGTCCTCTTGTGGAAGATAGGGATATATTAGTTCTAGTAGATGAAAATGACGAAGAAATAGAGATGGAAATTCTAGACTACTTTTACCACGAAGATCAGGAATATGCTTTGTTAACACCTTTGGATGAGGATTGTGAAAGTGAAAGCTGTGACTGCCACGAAAGAGACCTATACATAATGAAAGTAGTGGTTAATGGCGATATGGAAGAATTTCATCCTGTAGAAGATGAAAAAATGGAAGCCCTCATCCAAGCCGTAGAAACCATCTATGGAGATGATGAAGAGTAAAAGATCCAAAAAAGCACCTTTTCTATAAGGTGCTTTTTATGTACTATTTTTATTATAGTATTGACTAGGACACATTCCTTCATATTTCTTGAAATATCTACTAAAATAATGTACGTCATTAAATCCTACAAGCTCTGCTGTTTCCGACACAGAAACTCCTTCTAGAAGCAGTGTTTTGGCTCTAAACATTCTAATATCCATAAGATAATCGATGGGTGAAGTCCCTGTAATCTCCTTAAAAATACTACTTAAATAGGACACGCTGATATCCGCCTTATCAGCTAACAATTGTAATGTTATCTTTTGATTATAGTTTTCAGACATGAATTTTATTACCTTTTCCACTCTTTTTAATTTTGCAGAGTCAAAAGAATAGCCGGATTTCCAATCTAATATTAAGGTCAGAATATCAGTAAAGGTTGTACGACAGATTGATAATTTGTTCCTCTTTCTGCTCACCCATGTATCGGCTAAAGTATCAAATAAAGATATAAGCCTTGTAAACACATAATCGTTGTCAATCTTTTGTACCGTATCTAAAGGTAGCGAAGGAGTATAACATTTCCAGCCTTCTTTTGTAAATACAGGGCAGGTATAGTAGAAATCTACGGCATATGCCTTCATTAAATTTTTAGTGGATGTATAAGCTGAACGCATATCCCCTGATTTGTAATATAACAAATCGCCTTTTGAAACCTGAAAATTTTCACCGTTAGCCGAAAAAAAACCTTCGCCATCATAAATAAGCATAAGGTTGTTTGCTTTTATTCTACCTTTTTGAATCACCCATGAAGGAGTGCATATTCGGTTTACTATATGGACAAAATGCGGTTGGATATTCTGTATGAGGATTAAATCATTCACATATTTCACTTCCTCTATATATAAGTGCCTCTAGTGACGCATGTACAAGCTGTTTTCAATATATAAAAAGACAGTAAGATTGTACAAATATAATTATATATTGCATGTACTATGTTATCAATATATGTTATTATTAAATTGCAATTTAATCGTAAGGAGGTTTAATATCTCATGTTAAAAGTCGCTATAATAGGAACTGGAAATATATCCCCTGCACATATCCAGTCATATCTAGCTTTCCCCGATAGGTGTAAGATTGTTCATCTAGTTGATATTTATCCTGAGAAAGCTGAAGCAAAGGCCAAGGATTTTTCTTTGGATGCAGAGATCCACGATTCACACAAGGCCCTCTTAGGTAGGGACGATGTTGATCTAGTAAGTATATGTACTCCTCCATATACTCATGCAGAAATAGCTATTGACTTTTTAAAAGATGATAAGCACGTTATTTTGGAAAAACCTATGGCATCTTCCCTGGAAGAATGCGATGCTATTTTGGAAGCAGCCAAGAACAGCAAAGGAACTTTTTCTGTTATAGCACAAAACCGATTCCGTACACCTATTATGAACCTGAAAAAAACCCTTGATACCGGTCTAATCGGAAGAGTTCTCCATGCGCAAGTGGATTCTTTATGGTGGAGAGGGCATTGTTATTATGACTTATGGTGGAGAGGAACCTGGGAGAAAGAAGGCGGCGGTTGTACTTTAAATCATGCAGTACACCATATCGACATGCTAATTTGGATGATGGGCTTACCAGAAGAGGTTACAGCGGTTTTAAGCAATGCAGCCCATGACAATGCAGAAATTGAGGATATTTCTGTATCAGTACTTAAGTATCCGAAAGGGGCTTTAGGCCAGATAACAAGTTCTGTTATACACCATGGTGAAGAACAGCAGCTTATCTTCCAAGGCGAAAAAGCCAGAATTTCTGCTCCTTGGAAAGTCTATGCTTCTATCTCCAAGAGCAACGGATTCCCAGAAAGAAACCCAGAGCTTGAAGAAGAAATAAATAAACATTACAATTCTCTGCCCCAGTTAGAACATGAGGGACATCAAGGTCAAATTAACAACGTATTAACCGCCATAGAAAATGGTACAGAACCATTAATCACCGGTCAAGACGGCAGAAATACTATTGAACTTATCACTGCTATCTATAAAGCGGGATCAACTCAACAGCCTGTAAAACTGCCTATAGCCAAGGATGATCCTTTCTACACAGTAGAAGGCATTTTAAAGAACGCTAAGTATTTCTATGAAAAGACCACCCATGCAACCAACTTTGAAGATGAATCTATTACCTTTGGAAGTGATTATAAATAATAAAATATGAAAAGGAGGACATGCTTTATGTCTAGAGCTGACGGTATGACTTATGCACCAAAAGGCAAACCCAAACCAGTCTGTGAAAAAGGTGACTTTGTTTTCTCTGCAATAGCCCTTGATCACGGTCATATCTACGGAATGTGCAATGGCCTTATAGAGGCAGGCGGTGTATTAAAATCAGTATATGATCCAGATCCTAAAAAAGTAGAAGCTTTCTGCAAAGCATATCCGGGAGTAAAAGTTGCTTCCTGTGAGCAAGAAATCTTAGACGATAAAGAAGTAATGATGGTAGCAGGCGCAGCAGTTACTTCAGAACGCGCTGCCCTTGGAATGAGGGTTATGGATAGTGGTAAAGATTATTTTACCGATAAAGCCCCCTTTACCACCCTTGAGCAGCTGGAAATGGCTAAGAAAAAGGTAAAAGAAACCAATAAAAAATATATGGTGTATTACAGTGAGCGACTTCATGTCGAGAGTGCCATATTTGCAGGACAGCTTATTAAAGATGGTGCTATAGGTAGGGTTATGCAAGTAATCGGCCTAGGTCCACATAGATTAAATGCTCCCTACAGGCCTGCCTGGTTCTTTGAGAGAGAGAAATACGGAGGTATTCTTTGCGATATAGGTAGCCATCAGGTAGAGCAGTACCTCTACTTTGCAGATGTAAAAGATGCAACCGTTGTAAAAAGCCACATAGCTAATTTTGCTCATCCTCAATATCCAGAGCTTGAAGACTTTGGCGAAGCTTTGTTAGTTGGAGATAATGGTGCTACCAACTATTTTAGAGTTGATTGGTTCACACCAGATGGTTTAGGTACCTGGGGAGACGGCAGAACTCTCATACTTGGTACTAAAGGATACATCGAATTAAGGAAATATACCGACGTTGGCCGTGAAAACACTTCAGACCATGTTTATCTAGTGGATCAGCAAAAGGAATACCATTTCGATGTAAGAGGTAAAGTTGGTTATCCCTTCTTTGGTGAGCTAATCCTGGACTGCCTCAACCGAACAGAAAATGCTATGACTCAAGAGCATGCCTTTAAGGCTGCAGAATTATGCTTAAAAGCCCAGGCTCAAGCTGTACGTCTAGATACTAGTAATTTTGACAAATAAATTCAATAAAACGGCTAGGTACACTGCTACCTAGTCGTTTATTACATTTTCCTTAACATCATTTTTCTTTTTTATCACCACCTTTTTCTTTCTAAGCATAACACATGCTAATCATAAAAATAACTTTAATTATAAAAAGATCATTTGTTTAGCTAAATATTTTTATTTGTGTAATTTGTGATGCTCATTTACTATTTTACACCTTATAGTAACTTAATAAATTCTTAATTAAAAGAATCACCTGGACAAATGGTAACATTTGCCCAGGTGATTCCTCTCAGCTATTTAGATCTTTTTGGTTATTTAGATTTTCTTTATTCTACAGTTATTGTACCTTGGAGTAGATCTTTGTTGGCACTGCTGGTACCAATATAGACCTGGTAGTCCATCTTCTCTAGTTCCCAGCTATCAGTTTCGGGGTTGAACCAGCGTAATTTATCTATGGGACATGAGATGGTCACACGTTTGCTCTCACCTTTTTTCAGTTCTACCCTTGCAAATCCACGTAAGAGTTTTACAGGCCGATCTACTTTAGAGTTCTTGAATCCTACATACATTTGTACTACTTCAGCACCGTCCATATCTCCAGTATTTGTTACGGTACAGATAGCTATTACTTCTTCATCTGTTTTACTAAATCTGGCATCCTTTACTTCGAAAGTAGTATAGGATAGGCCAAATCCATATGGTAGAAGTGGTTCAATACCTTCTTTTTCTAATTTTGCGTATCCATGATAATAATCATAGAACTGCTGGGTAGTATCCCATTCAACCTGTGGCAGATGGCTTTCCTCATATGGTACTACAAAGGGTAGCTTACCGCTTGGATTTACATCTCCAAATATAATTCTAGCAATTGCAGTTCCGCCTTCCATACCAGGATAATAAGCCATCAGGATTGCGCTTACATAGTCCTTCCACTCTGTAATCATTATCATATTTCCACCAATTAATACTGCTACAGAATTTTTGTTTACTGGACCAACAGCTTTTATTAATTCAATTTCTTCTTTATGAAGACCCAGATCTTGACGATCTCCTCCTATTCCTCCGGTATATGCGTCAGTTTGATCTTCAGATACATATTCGCCTTCATCATCGTGATTATAACCAACTACAAATACTACAGCATCAGCTTCCTGGGCTAGTTTCTTAGAATGATCTAAGTCCTCACCGTTATAATGGATCACTTCTGCATTTGATGCAGCATTAGTAATACCTTGTAATGGAGTAATTACGTACTCAGGGAAAACACGACTAGAACCATAGTCGCCGATAACTTCTTGATCAGCTAGTTTTCCTAGCACTAAAATTTTCTTTAATTTACCTCTATTAAAGGGCAACACATTGTCATTATTCTGTAACAAGGTTATACCCTTCTCTGCTGCTTCTAATGCTAGGTCAATGTGCTCCTGACATCCAACAACTGATTGGTCATATGACTTATCATCAGCTTCAGTAAATGCAAGCAAGGTGCGAACAATACGAAGTGCCGCATCATTTATTCTTTCTTCTGGTACTAAACCGTCACGTACTGCTTTAACTAATTTCTCACCAAAGTGAAGTGTACAACACATTTCTATGTCCATTCCACCATTAGCCGCTTCTACAGTATCTCTTATTCCCCAGATGAAATCACTAATTACAAAGCCATCGAAATCCCATTCATCTTTTAGAACTTGATTTAATAAATAATCATGATGTCCACAATGAGTTCCTTTGTATAGATTATAAGCACTCATAACACTGGCTGCACCTGCATCTATACAGTCTTTAAAGTGAGGAAGATATACTTCACGCTCAGTTCTCTTGTCACATTCTACATTTACCTTAAAACGGGATATTTCCATTGAGTTAAAGGCATAGTGTTTTATACAGGCTATTACATTCTCTGATTGAACTCCACGAACCAGAGCGGAACCCATTTGACCCAGATGGAAAGACTCTTCACCATAGGTTTCTTGGCTTCGTCCCCAGCCAGGGTTATACGGTAAGTTTATACATACACCGCCAAATAGATTACCTCCATAAGCACGGATTTCTTTACCTATAGCTCGCCCAATACGTTCCTCCAGATCCGTATCAAAGGTAGCGCCTCTTAGCATGGTTACTGGGAAGCAAGTAGTCTTGCCAGTGTCACATACACATCCACGTGGACCATCACAAAACAACATAGGAGGTACTCCTTTTTCCTCTATTCCACCAGCTCTGGATAAGGAATGTAGTTATAATGCTTTTTGGGATCTTCCTTCATTCCCTGTATCATTTCTTCAAGGGAAATTCTACCACTCATTAGATAGACCTTCTCCTCAAGTGTAAGGCTATCCACTATTTTTTTTGCCCTCTCCGTATAACTTAACCTATACTCTTTGGTGCACTTCATTGAAGAATCTCCTCCTTTTTTTGATTTTGGCATAATGCATTATGCAGTTTTTATTAAAACTGTTTTTCACTATCAAGTTCACCATATAGTTCTACAGAGCTTTTAGCAAAAAAGTTTCGTTTTGTATAATCAATTTTTACTGTTTTCGGAACCCTAAACGCAAGTTTCTCCTTTTAACAAAACTATAAATTCGTAATCATGGTGCCAATGGGGACATGAATTCTCTAAAGAGGCGGTGAAACACTTGAATTGAAATGCAGACCGATGATCTATCTTTTCATAAAGATATGTATTTTCCATGAAAGCACCCCCGAAAATGTCCCACTTCCATATATTATATTTTAATTATACAAAATATTTAGAAACTTGTCTATAAAATTGAATGAGGCCATCCTTTCAACTCTTGGGTCAAAAGAATGGCCTCAATTTATTCCATAGGTGTATTTATTATAGGTTTATATCAACAGAAAGAGTTTCTATTCCCGTTAATTCTAGGCTCCTCTTATCTGGCTGACTTACTCCTGCAAAGATGGTGAAGCTATCACTATCAATATAGCGATTTCCTTCATCATCAACTATGGTCATAGCCTTATTTCTTATAGTAAATTCTACAGTCTTGCTTTCTCCCTTCTTAAGATGGATTCGCTTAAAACCACATAGGCTGTGATTGGGAACAGCAAACTTTGATTTATTATCTTTTATATAGAATTGTACTACTTCGTCGGTGTCATAATCCCCTATATTTTCAACCTCCACCGATACTTTTATATCAGAATCCTTTGTAACTTCGTTTAGTACCTTTAGATTCTTTAAGGCAACCTTGCTATAGGTTAGACCATAGCCAAAGGGATATAGGGGCTCTGTTTCCATATAGCGATAGGTTCTGCCCTTCATGGAGTAATCAGTAAACTCAGGTAGTCCTTCTAAGCTCTTATAGAATGTTACAGGGAGTTTTCCAGCAGGAGAGAATTCTCCAAACAGGCACTCTGCTACTGCTTTACCGCCCCTTGCCCCTGGATACCAGGTTTGTATAATTGCGTTACAATGCTCATCAGCAAAGTTTATACTCATAGCACTTCCGGTAGCCAGAAGTAGTATTGTGGGCTTGCCTACTGCTACTACTTTCTCTAATAACATTTGCTGTACCTCTGGAAGATTCAAATCTAGTTTATCGCCAGATGCAGCATGGTTTCCAGTGTCCCCTTCTTCACCCTCCAAGGTTTCATCCAGACCTAGACAGAGAATTACAACATCACTATGCTCAGCTACAGTCAAGGCCTCAGATAACCTGTCATGTTTGAGAGCCAAAGGTTCTACCTTATCCTTGTGTAGATGGCAACCTTCAGAGTAGTAGATGCGGATATCTTCATCCTCTAGATAATCCTGTATACCTTCAAGGAAGGTAATATATCTGGAAGGTGTTCCGTAATAGTTTCCTTTCAATGCTAAACGGCTGTTGGCATTAGGACCAATAACTCCTATAGACTTGATCTTACTCTTGTCTAGAGGTAATATACCATCGTTCTTTAGTAGAACTAAACTCTTTCTTGCAGCCTCTAAGGCTACCTCATTATGTTCTTTTGAATCAACTACTGAATATGGAATATTGTCATATTCACAATCATCATCAAACATACCTAGTTTAATTCTAGTTGTGAATAGTCTTATAGCAGCTCGGGTTATGTCCTCTTCTGTAATTAAGTTTTCTTGTAGAGCCTGTAGTACATGCAGATACATATTTCCGCAGTTTAAGTCGCATCCAGCTTTGAGAGCTAAAGCAACAGATTCAGGTGCAGTAGAAGTTACAAAATGCCTAGTATGGAAATCTCGGATAGCCCAGCAGTCAGAAACTACATGGCCTTCAAACTGCCATTTTTCCCTTAGTATATCACGAAGAAGGGTATAGCTTCCACAGCAAGGTTCTCCATTTGTTCTATTATAGGCTCCCATAACGCTTTCTACCTTGGCTTCTACTACACACTCTTCAAAGGCAGGAAGGTATGTTTCCCACATATCCTTTGCAGTAGCCTCGGCATTAAATTCATGCCTAACTGCTTCAGGACCACTATGAACAGCAAAGTGCTTAGCACAGGCTGCTGATTTAAGATATTTTCCATCCCCCTGAAGACCATTAATAAAAGCAACTCCTAGTCTTCCTGATAGGTATGGATCTTCTCCATAGGTCTCATGGCCTCTACCCCATCTTGGGTCTCTAAAAATATTTACATTAGGTGACCAGAAGGTAAGTCCTTTGTATATATCATGGTCTCCATGCTTTACAGCTTCATTATATTTTGCTCTTCCCTCTGTAGCAATAATGTCAGCGATTTTCTGTAAAAATTCATCATCAAACATGGCCGCCAGACCTATTGCCTGGGGAAACATGGTAGCAGTACCTGCTCTAGCTACACCATGCAGTGCTTCATTCCACCAGTTGTAAGCGGGAATGTTAAGGCGTTCTATAGCTGGTGCATTATATCTAAGCTGTGATGCCCTTTCCTCTATAGTCATCTGCTCAACTAGCTCTCGTGCCCGCTTTTCAGCTTCCTGGGTAGTGATTCTTTTGCTCATTATCCATCCTCCTTCATAATTGTCAATATTTCAGTAACAGTCAGTATTAATATTGACCATTGAAGCAATAAATCTTTATACTTATAATGGACTACTAATAGTAGCCCATTATAAGTGTATATCATAATTCATTTGGATTTGGCATTGGCAATGGACTAGGTTGCTGGCAGGTACTCTCCAATTCAACATGTCTGCCTTGCTTTGATGCATCGTGGAAACCATGCATTATATCCAATACATGGTACATCATATCTCCGTTAGCCCTGTGGACTCCGCCTTCCTTTAGTGCTCTAGCCATATCCGAAACTCCCAAGCCCCGGCTATTTTCAGCAAAGCCGTGGGATAAGGGCATCTCTATCCAATCCTTGTCTCCAGCCCTCTTTATGTATACTGGACCTCCAAAGGTGTTTGGATCAGGAACTATCATGCTGCCTGTAGTTCCATAAACTTCAATTCTAGGTAGTTGTGAGTCCCATACATCAAAGCTGGTGAGAATAGTGCCAATTGCTCCACTCTCAAAATCCATTATGCCTGCAACATGGGTAGGCACATCTACAGTAATCTTGGTGCCGTATTTAGGCTCACTGGTAATAATTCTCTCTGGGAAAGTTATTCTTGCTGAGCCAGTTACCCTCTTGACTGGACCCATTAAAGCTATTAGGGCGGTTAGATAGTAAGGCCCCATATCAAACATAGGCCCTCCACCTACCTTATAATAGAATTCTGGGTCTGGATGCCAACTTTCATGACCATGATTAACCATGAAAGCAGTAGCTCCTATGGGCTCTCCAATCCAGCCGTCATCAATAAGCTTACGGCAAGTTTGGATTCCTGCGCCCAGGAAGGTATCTGGCGCTCCTCCTACCAGCAGGCCTTTTTCTTTGGCAAGCTCTAATATCTTTTTCCCGTCCTCACGGGTAATTGCCAATGGCTTTTCCACGTACACATTTTTACCTGCCTCTAAGGCTGCCAAACAAACTTCCGCATGAGCATCGGGAGTAGTAAGATTTACTACTATTTTAATTTCAGGATCGCTTAACAATTCCTCAACTGAGCAAGCCTTAGGCACATTGTACTGCTCAGCTTTGGCTTGGGCTCTTTCGTGTATAAGATCAGCACAGGCCACAACTTCCAGATTGTCAAAAACTTGGGTACAGTTTGTTAGATATATATCGCTAATATTCCCACAGCCGATAATTCCTATTTTTACTTTACTCATTATAAATCACCCTATTTAAAACATTCTTTTTAGGTTTTCGTATTTCTTCGCACCTTGTTTTCTGGCAATCTCTCTGCCTTCTGCCGCCCATAAAAATCCTCTACGCATAATTTCTGGTATAGGATCTTTCTCCAAAACATCAGCATGGTGACCTAAGGCATTATAGAAGACACGCCCTGCTCCCCATCTTTTGGTCCATATCTGAGGCACATCCACAGGACCATTGGTAGCATGGGGACCATCCACTACAGGAAAGCGCGTGGTGGCCAAAACCTCCACCGCAGGGTCAACATGAAGATAATACTGCTCAGTCTTTACTGTAAAATCTTCAATGCCTTCAACAATTGGACTAGAACCTTTTTTAACGTTTATAACATGCTCGACTCCGTCGCCACCGGGATGAGAAACCCAGTTTCCACCGGTCATAAACTGCCATTGTACACTCTTTCTAAAGGCATCGCACATTCCTCCATGGCAGCCTGCAAGACCTACTCCTTCTGCTACAGCCTCAATTACAGGCCACATCTGCTCTTGCGTAATCTCTCCCATAGTCCAGATGGGAATAATTAGGTCAAGAGTCAGTAGTTTTTCCTTGTCAAGAAATGTATCCAAGGTATCGGATATTTCCACCTGAAAATCCGAATCTTCTAGAATGTTTTTAAATAACTGAGTTACCTTTACCGGTTCATGGCCGTCCCAACCCCCATGTACAATTAAAGCCTTTTTGCTCATTAATTATCCCCCTTAATTATACTCTCTCTAGTCTATATGCATCTCCTTAAAAAAGCCTTTTAGACTAGGATATAGCTTCTTGAATACTTCATATCTTTGATTATATAGCTCAACAATTTCTGGATCTGGATTTACCGTTTCTTTGATCTTTACTACTTTTTGCGCAATTTCTTCAACGGAACTATATAGTCCACAGCCAACTGCTGCTAACATAGCTCCTCCAAGAGCAGGCCCTTCTTCAACTTCTAAGATATCTACCTTTAAGTTTAGGACATTGGCTAATATCTTTCTCCAAAGGGGGCTCTTAGCTCCGCCACCACACATGTTGGTACGCTCTATATTAATGCCTAGGGATTTGGCAATCTCATAAGAATCTCTCATAGCAAATGCTACACCTTCCATCATTGCAAGGGTCATATCCTCCCTGGTTGTTTCCATGGTCATACCTATAAATGTACCTCTAGCGTTGGGATCATTATGAGGAGAACGTTCGCCCATGAGATATGGAAGGAAATATACATGGTTTTTACCAAGGTTCTTAATGTTCTTTTGCTCACCTGCAAAGTCAGTGGTCTTTAATATATCCTCCATCCACCATTTATTGCAGGATGCAGCACTTAGAACTACTCCCATGAGATGATAATTCCCATCTGCGTGTGCAAAGGAATGCAGGGCATTATTTTTGTCTACTCCGAAACTCTTACTAGATATGAATATGGTTCCAGAAGTACCAAGGGAAACATTGCACTTACCATCACCAACGGTTCCAGTTCCAACTGCGGCAGCAGCATTATCCCCGGCACCTGCCACAACTTTTACATCTTTTCTTAAGCCCAGCTCCTCAGCTATATCTTCTTTTATATTACCAACAACTTCATAGCTTTCGTACACCGTTGGCAATTGATCCTCTCTAATGCCACATATTTCCATCATCTCTTTTGACCAGCGCTTGTTCTTAACATCATAAAAGATAGTTCCTGATGCATCAGAGGGATCTGAGCAATGTACGCCAGTCAGCTTATAGGCAATATAATCCTTTGGTAACATTATCTTGGCTATACGGCTAAAGTTTTCAGGCTCGTTCTTTCTCATCCATAGTAATTTTGGAGCAGTAAATCCAGCAAAAGCAATATTAGCCGTATATTCGGATAATTTGTCCTTGCCGATCTCGTTATTCAAGTAATCAGTCTCTGCAGCAGTTCTGTTATCATTCCATAAGATGGTTGGACGGATAACATTATCATCCTGGTCTAATACTACCAGGCCATGCATTTGACCACCAAAACCAATACCGGCCACCTGCTCTTTATCTATATCTGATAATAATTCTTTTAGTCCGTCCATTGTTTGCACATACCAGTCCTCTGGATTTTGCTCAGACCACCCTAGCTTGGGAAAGATAATAGGGTAATCTCTAGAGGCAATCTTTTTTATTTTTCCATCCTGGTCCATCAGCAGTAATTTTACTGCTGATGTACCAAGGTCTATTCCAATAAAATACATAGAATCCCCCCAAATAATCTATATCCCAATTACTCTCTAATTTTAGCCAAAGAGTATGCTGTTTATAATGCTCTGTAGATACTCCTGTCTGCCAGAACTGGGTAGCTCAGGTGCACCTAATTTTTCTGCATACTCTGCCAATTCAACCAGATTTGTTTCACCTTTCACTATTTTTGCTCCAATACCGCTATTAAAGCTTGCATATCTGTCTTCTACAAACTTATCAATTCTACCATCTTCTATTAAGGCAGCAGCCTTGATTAGACCTAGTGCAAAGGTGTCCATTCCAAGAATAAATCCATAGAACATATCCTCTGGTGTATAGCTAGCACGACGATTCTTGGCATCAAAGTTGAAGCCTCCATTTTTCAAGCCACCAGCTTTTAGCACTTCGTACATGCACATGGTTGCTTCATATACGTCGAAGGGGAACTCATCTGTATCCCAACCTAATAGTAAGTCGCCCTGGTTTGCATCAATGCTGCCTAACATTCCATGTATAGCACTTACTCTAAGCTCATGTTGGAAAGTATGTCCTGCTAATGTGGCATGATTTGCTTCAATGTTTAGCTTAAAGTCTTTATCAAGTCCGTATTCCTTTAGGAAACCAATTGCTGTTGCAGCATCAAAATCATATTGATGTTTAGTAGGCTCTTTTGGCTTAGGTTCAATATAGAAATCTCCATCAAAGCCAATGCTTCGACCGTAGTCTACTGCCATCTTCATAAGCCTTGCTATATTATCCAGTTCAAGCTTCATATTTGTATTTAGCAAGGTTTCGTAACCTTCTCTTCCTCCCCAGAATACGTAGCCTTTACCGCCTAATTTAACAGTTAAATCTAAGGCCTTCTTAACCTGTGCAGCAGCAAAAGCATAAACATCTGCTGAGTTAGTGCTTCCAGCACCGTTCATGTATCTTGGGTTGCTGAACAAGTTTGCTGTACCCCAAAGAAGTTTTTTGCCAGTAGCATCCATTTTTTCTTTGATGTAATCTGTGATCTCATCTAATCGTTTATTAGTTTCAGCTATTGTATCAGCTTCAGGCACCAAGTCCACATCATGGAAGCAGAAATACTCAATACCCAGTTTGTCCATAAACTCAAAGCCTGCATCTACTTTGGCCTTTGCATGTTCCATGGTACCAACTTCTGCGCCAAAGCTTTTATCTGCAGTTCCCACACCAAACATATCGGTACCTGCTGCGCATAGGGTGTGCCACCATGCCATGGAGAATTTAAAATGCTCTTTCATGGTTTTACCCATAATCACTCTATCAGGATCATAAAATTTAAATGCCAACGGATTGTCACTAGATGGTCCTTCATATTTTATCTTAGGAATATTTTTGAAAAATTCAGCCATAGTACATCCTCCTTTTTATTTTAGATAAGTATATATATTATTATTGTATACTATATGTTTTTTTAAAGCTGTTCATTGATTGCCCATTGATTATCATTAATTGCTATTTCCTTTTTTTGTTTTTCCTCTTCTATATTCAGTTGGTGTGCAACCTTTGCTTCTTTTAAATACTCTGTTAAAGGTTTGAATACTATTGAAACCAGACATATATGCTACTTCCGTTATTGGCAAATCCACATCCTGAAGGAACTCCTCAGCCTTTTTTACTCTCACGGAATTTAAGTACTCATTAAATGTCATGCCTGTGGTATCCTTAAAAAACCTTGTAAAATGATATGGACTATAATTTGCTATATCAGACACTTCGTTAAGTGTTAATTTTTTATCATAATTTGTGTCAATGTAATTCAATACCCTATCCAGTCTTTTCAAACGGCTAATTCGTATGTTTTTCTCTCGTGATGAAAAATGCTGCATAGGTACTTGCCTAATCATTATTACCATAAGATCAAAAAGACGTGCCTTTAAAGCCATTTGATATCCTTCTTTTTTCTCTTCATTTTCCTGAATCATAGCCAGTATCTGTTCTTCTAAAGCAGCATGTACTTGACTATTCATATTTGTATCCAATTTTTTTGATACCCCTAATAATGGGCTTACAAACTGGCAATCGCGAATAATGGATGAAAAAGGGCCAAACAAAGATAAGCCAAATTGAATTATTACCGAATGGTTAGGTTTATCAGATGAAACAAAGTGATGTACATTCCTTCTACCTATCATGAATATATCCCTAGGCTCTAATAAATATGTCTCGTTGTTCAGTACTATTTGCATATTGCCCTCAAGCATATAAACGATCTCTATTTCCTCATGCCAATGAGGGGGAAACTCTAGATTGTCAGTAATCCCTAAGGAAAAAGGAAAATCAGGCTCCAATAGATTTTTCTGATGCATCGCCATTATAATAACACCGCCTATAGCAAGTTTCTTAGCCTAGTCCTAAAAATATCATAATATGAAATGAAAAAGATTACAAGTCTTTGTATCAAGCATATCAAGCTAAAAACCAAGCAAAACTAAAGCATAGTAAAAAAATAGAAGACGATTCCCTCTTCATTATCATAGAAAACCGTCCTCTATACATTTTACTCCTCCAGTAAATCAATCAGAAGCCATTTGATCTACTTTATCTAGCATTTTATGAACTGTATCCTTGCTTACAATAAACTCTGCCTTTCCGCTTCTAAATACAGCGTAAAAGTCATTATCGTAGGGCACATAGTTAACATGAATTTCTCTATTAGGCCCCTTATTTAGATAAAACGTAGTTTTAATCTCGGGATTTTCTTCCAGTTCCTTGCTAGTTTCAGAATCTATCGTAATACCGATAATGCTTTGATAAACTTTCTTGAAGGTCTCTTCATCAACTTCTTTACCATTTGCCATATATGTGGTTACAACCTCATCCTCTTCATCCTCGTTTTCAGCTTTCTTGGTCTCACGACTTAAAGTTAGGGTATGAGTCTTGCCTCTGCCCTCCACTACCACCTTGTCTACATCATCAATATTTACAATAAAAGCAAACTTTTGGATAAGATCAAAGGCCTTTATATCGGTAAATTCAATTCCGCTCTTTTTCATTCCATAAACAGAATCTGAGTCCGCAGTCTTGAAATAAATCATACCCTCGTCGTATTCATCACCAAAGAGTAGGTGTAGGGTGTTCTCTTTATCCTTTACAATAAGCTCTAAAGAAGGCTCTTCCAACCCATACTTTCCTAAATCCTCAACCCCATCTTCAACAAATTCTTCAATGGCAAGATTATTAATACTACCCAGGACTTGTTCAAAAGCGTTACTATCTACACTCATTAGTTCATTATAGGGCTTTACCATTACCCATGCTCCTACGCCAAATCGTGCTTCGTCCTCGGACTGCTTTTCGTTTGCCTTAATCTCCATGGGTCTGCCATCCTTTTTATCTACCATATAATAGGCTAACTCCGGAGTATTTATCTCAGTTAAACTCTTATCTCTTACATCAGCTAAAGTATAGAGAAGATGCTGTCCATGGTTCATCCACACCTCATATACCCTGGGGTCTCCTTCTACCATTAAATAATAGGTATTACCTTTTGGGGTTTCATTTCCCAGATAAAGTATTTTCTCTGAGCCATCCTTAAGGGTAGCTTTGCCTACGGCCTGAGGGTCCTCTAATCCATAGATAGATAAATCTTCAGGAGTTTCCTCTTCGATAACTCTCTCGGCACTTAGGCTAGCAAAGGTATAGGCTATATCATCAACATTCATCTGTTTTAATTCCACTTCATAGGGATACTCTACTTCCCACATAGATTTCTTAACCTTTTGTTTCTCCCCATCTTTCTCTTCTTCTACTTCCTTTTCTACCCTATGGAAGGTAAGTTCTCCCTTTATGGATTTAAGTTCCATTTTTACTATATCGTTTTTATCAAATTTGAGTATAGTAACTTTTTCATTTAGGGGTATTTCTT
>ERZ773359.569-NODE-569-length-52995-cov-12.806347_pt1 | contig 52995 bp, 52 predicted proteins | sample MGYA00374955_ERZ773359 | MGnify/ENA primary metagenome ERZ773359 (study PRJEB29098, sample SAMN04486028) | biogas fermenter metagenome | study: EMG produced TPA metagenomics assembly of the Biogas fermentation microbial communities from Germany - Plant 4 DNA1...
AAGAGGCCCTGCGTATTGCCACTACCTATCCTAACTTCACCCGTCGATATCTTCAGGAGAGAGGCATAACCGCTAACATAGTTTTTTTGTATGGCTCAATCGAGTTAGCTCCCCCCATAGGTTTAGCTGATGCTATTGTGGATTTAGTCTCTACCGGGAAAACCCTGCGAGAAAACCGCTTGCAGGTGGTGGAGGAAATCGCTCCCATCTCGGGTAGATTGGTGGCTAACCCCGTAAGCATTAAAACTCACTCTAAGGAAATTTATCTTTTAGTAAAAGAACTGAAGGGAGTGATTTAATATGCCCAAAGTGCCCATAGTTATAAAGCCTCTTCCTGACCAGGAAGAACTGTCTCAGAGCCTTCAGTTAAGCCGCCAATTACTCTATAAAAAACTAAAAAAGGTGGAAGAAGAAGTAAGAGAAATTGTAGAGAAAGTGATGGAAGAAGGAGACCGGGCTCTTCACTACTATACCAAAAAATTTGATGGTTGCGATATAAAAAAATGGCTCATAGAAGAAAAGGAGCTCCAAAATAGCTGGGAAGAAATGGATAAAAGTTTCCAGAAAATTATTTCTGATATAGAAAAAAGGGTGAGAAGCTTTCACGAAAGGCAAAAACCTTTCTCCTGGTGGGAAGAGCATTCCGCATCTCTCTGGGGAGAAAGGTGGAGACCCCTGCATTCAGTAGCTTGTTATGTACCGGGAGGGAGATTTCCTTATCCTTCTTCTCTTCTTATGACCGTTATTCCTGCTCAGATAGCGGGAGTGGAGGAAATCATAGTTCTCACTCCTCCTGATGCCCAGGGGAAAGTCAAAAAAGAGATTTTAGCCGCAGCCTTCTTTCTGGGAGTAAAAAAAGTTTATCGAGTAGGAGGAGCGCAGGCCGTTGCCGGTGCTTGTTTTGGCACTTCTTCTCTGCCGGCGGTAGATAAAATAGTGGGTCCGGGTAATATTTATGTTACCGCGGCTAAAAAACTCCTCCAGGGAGTAGTGGGTATTGATTCTTTAGCCGGGCCATCAGAGGTAGTAATTGTAGCCGACAAGACCGCCTCGCCTCACTGGCTGGCACTGGACCTTTTGGCTCAGGCAGAGCATGACCCCCTCTCTTTAAGTATTCTCCTCTCTCCTGATGAGGGAATACTGTTAGAAACTAAAAGATATTTAGAAAGAGAGTTACAAAATCAACCTCTTTCTTTTTCTCGAGAAATTCCCATTTATTTATATCAGGTAGAAAACAAAGAAAAAGCCTGGGAGGCAGTCAATTTTCTCGCTCCCGAACACTTACAGATCATAACTGAGAATCCGGAAAAAGACTGGTTAAAAATAAAAAATGCCGGTGCCTTATTTTTAGGGCCTCAGGCACCGGTAGCTTTAGGTGACTATGGTTACGGGCCAAACCATGTGCTCCCGACTGATAAGGGAGCAGCTTTTTCTTCTCCTTTATCAGTGAGAGATTTTGGTAAATTCTCCTCCTTTATTTTCCCTCAAGATGACGAGACTCTACCCTGGGAGCAATTTTCTCAGCTGGCAGAAATAGAGGGCCTTTACTATCACCAACGCTCCCTGCTTGCTCGAGGAGGTAAAGAGTGGCCACTTTAGCTAAAGTTTTCTTCATCTCTTTTCTGATTTTCCAGCATTTCCTCTAAAAAAGAGGGCAAAACAAAAGCAGCCTGATGAATAGCGGGTGAATAATAACGAGTGGGAAAATCAGGAACTCTTTCCTGTCGCCGGGGATCTTGAGATTTAGAAGCAATGACATAGCTCCAGATCCCCCCGGGATAAGTGGGAACCAATCCCCAGTAAAGTTTTACTATGGGAAAAACGTTAAAGCCTTCCCATAGTTTTTTTACCCTATCTACATCGAAAAAGGGTGGTTCCATCTGGGAAACCATTATCCCCTGAGGAGAAAGATGGTGGAAAGCTTGCTCAAAAAATTCCGGACTGAAAAGAGGCTCTGCCACCCCATGGGGAAGAGGGTCAGTAGAATCCATGATAATGACATCAAAAACTTCTGAAGTAGAAGAAATGTATTGACACGCATCTTCAATTAAAACCGTAAGACGAGGGTCATCCCATCTTCCCAGCTGGGAAAAGTATCTCTGACAAACTTCGATCACCCCTTCATCGATATCCACAAGGGTTACCTCTTTTACCGGGTGTTTCAGCACTTCTCGAGAAGCCCCTCCATCTCCTCCCCCGATTATAAGCACTTTTTCGGGATTAGGATGAGAAAACATAGGAACATGAACCAACATCTCATGATACATAAACTCATCTTTTTCACTTAGCTGGGCTATCCCGTCCAGTAGCAAAACCCGCCCATAGAGATAGGTATCCAAAATAGTAATTTCCTGAAAGCGGGTTTTCCCCTGAAAAATAGTCTCCTTTACTTTAAGCCCCATTTTGTATTCATTGATGTAATCCTGGATGTACCAGAGTTCCATTTTTCTTTTTCACTCCCCTCTCTAATTCTCTTATTTTTACATCCTGTGGAGCAAAATATCGCTCAATCAAAGGAATGCTTTCCTGAGGTTCTAAATCCACTTTGAGAAAAACATCTAAAGCAGCGTAGCCATGTTCAGGCCAGGTATGGACAGCCACATGAGATTCAGGCATAACGAGAAGAGCGCTCAAACCGAAAGGCTGAAACTGATAGACTTGAAGAGCTAAAATTTCACTGCCATAGACCTGGGCAAGATCTTGTAAAAATTTCTCCATGGTCTCTTTTTCGTTCAAAGAAGCCGAGCCAATGATTTCTACCAGTAGATGACGAGCTACAATCCCTTCTTCCAAATTCATCACCATCCTTCTTTTAAAGAAGCAAGAAGCATAAATCTTCCCGCTCCCTCTCCTTCTCTCCGATGGGAATAAAAGAGCTCCTTCTCACAAAAGGTACAATGAGGAGCCACTTCTACTTTGTGAGGGTCAAATCCCTGGTCTACTAATTCGTCAAAGAGAAAGCCTTTTAAGTTTATCAAAAATCTCCCTTCTTTTCTATCCACATTTCCCCCTCTTCGTTCCCTTTGCTCAAAAAGCTCCGCAACTTCTTCCCCCACCGAGAAGCAGCATTTTCCAATACCTGGCCCTATTCCCACCACCAGTTGAGAATAGGAGGAAGAAAAGAGGTTTTTCATTGCTTGAGCTACCCGAAGGTGAATTCCCTGTATTATTCCTCTCCATCCGGCATGCAAAAGGGCCAGAGCTTCTCTTTCTGGATCGAAGAAAATCACCGGGAGACAATCGGCTACCTTCACTCCCAGATACACACCTTTTCTTTGAGTGAGAAGGGCATCAGCTTGAGTTTCCTCAAAAGAAGAAGGGAAAGAATGTTCTTCCACCACCACCCATTGTGCTCCGTGTACCTGTTTCACAGTAAAAATATCCCTTTCCCCTAAAATACACTCTAACCTCTTCCTTCCTTCTTCCTGACTTAAATCAAGAAGAGGATGACGGGTTGTGATAAAATGCTCAAGAGCGGGGAAAGAAGAAAGATTTTCAAACTGCAAAAAGGAGTAACCCACCACGTTCTTTTCTTTCATATTCTCCTACCAGTTAAGGATACCCTTTACTTACCAAAGAACACCACAATCTACCTAAAAAGAGGGCTTTCGATAATTATAAGAAAAGATATAAAAAAAGCCACCGGTTCTAACAGACCTTAGCCTTTGCTTTCTCACCTTTAGCGAGAAATTTCAGGATGGACTTCCGCTCGAAAGCTTTGAGCTTCTTATCTTTCAAACAGAAGCTCTTTCCCCCATCCTCCGGCTTAATCCCTCAGAACCGATGGCAATCATAGATTATCATCTCTTTTTGAATTTGTCAATAGGGGTGTTAAGATAACTCATCCATGAGTTATTTGACGCCCTCTTAAGATACATTGACAGAAGGAAGTTCATCGCCTCTGAATGCCTCTATCAGGGGTCCATGGTTTTAAAAGCATTTAGATTCCCGATAAAGGATTTCGGGGATGACGGAAAAAGGCGAGCACAGCAGGTTTTGTACGCAAGGCTTTGCTTTTTGGTCCTATCTAGCTTGAAGTTTTTTCCTCCGCCAAGGTTAACTATTACAACAGGTTTTACAGAACTCTATAATAAATTCTCCCTATTGGTGAGAATCTTGAAGGTAAGCAAATGATAAAAAGGGACTTCGGGATAAAAGAAGTAAAAGATAAAAGTAAATGAATATCTGGAGAGAAGCACTGACCAGGCGGGGAAGAAGAAGGATGTTCCAGGGTATTCCGAAAATAGAATGCAGAAAATAAGAGGTGAGGAAAATCCCTACTGCTATTTGAGGAATAGCTATAGACCAAAAAATTCTCTTCCTGAGAGGTTGTGAACTACGGTGAAATAGGAGCCCGGGAAGCAGCCCGTGTAAAATAGCAGTAAGGGTAAAGTGAGGCAGATAAGGCCCCATAGGATTTAGAAAGAAACCTAAAAAGTCAGATAGCCCTCCTACCAGAGCTCCTGACCCTGGCCCAAAATATATCCCGGCCATTATCACCGGTAATTGGCCAAAGCCGATACGAATTACCTCCACTCCCCCCAGGGGAATACGGATACTGGCTAAGCGGGTTAAAACAATACTTAAAGTGGTAAGAAACCCCAGATAAACCAGAGCTTTTGTTCTTTTCACTTTTGTTGTATACCTCCGTATGATCTACTTTTTAATATAGGGTTTATAATCAGAAGGAGGAGTAGCTTTTCCTACTAAACCGGTCAAAACCAGAATGGTTATGAGATAAGGGAGGAGCAAAATAATCTGGGGAGGTAATATCCCCAGAGTCTGGATTCTCATCTGCAGAGCATCAGCAAACCCAAAGAGAAGACTGGCCAAGAAACACCCTATCGGAGTCCATTTACCGAAAATCATGGCTGCCAGGGCAATAAATCCTCTACCGCTGGTCATGCCCCAGGCAAAAAAATTAAGATGGGCAAGAGACAGAAATACTCCTCCCAATCCCGCTAAAGTAGAACCTAAAGTAACAAAAATCATTTTGTAGAGATGCACGTTAATCCCTGCTGTGTCAGCTGATTGAGGATTTTCTCCTACTGCTCGCAATCTCAAGCCCCAGGGAGTATAAAACAAGAAATAATGAGAAAGAATAAAAGCTAAAAAAGAAAGATAAACCAGAATGGTATTATTGTTTAAAAGAGGTCCAAGATAGGGGATTTTATCCAGAAAAGAAAAATGAAGAGGAGGAAGTCCTGCTACTACTCCGGAGGCTCCTCGAGAACCCCAAATTTTCTGACATACGAAAGCACTAAAGCCCAATCCAAAAATATTTATTCCTGTTCCTATAACAATCTGATCGGCATAATATTTTACGGTTAGAAGAGCTAAAATTGCTCCCAATGCCATTCCAGAAAGCACTCCAGCTAAAAGCCCGATTCCCGGACTACCGGAAAAATGAGTGGCAAATACTGCCCAGAAAGCAGAGTTGAGCATAATTCCCTCTAAACCAATATTAACAACCCCCGCTCTTTCACAAAACATTCCCCCTAAAGCAGCAAAGGTAAGAGGAGTGGCCATACGAATGGTAGCTTGTAACATACTAAGGTTAAATAGCACTCCTATCTCCATCTTATAAATCCTTTCTTCTCATAATGACTGTTTTTATAAAGTAAGGAGCAGCAACGAGGATTATGACCAGAGATTGAATAATTAAAGAAAGGTCCAGAGGTACTTTGGTGACTCGAGTCATGGTCATACCTCCCGCCCGGAGCATACCAAAGAGAATAGAAGCTAAAATACAGCCTCCTGGATGGAGTTTTCCCACTAAACCAACCGCAATTCCATCCCATCCGTATCCCGGAGAAAACCCATCTACAAATCGACCATGCACTCCTAATATTTCTCCTCCCCCACCTATGCCAGCAATAAAACCGCTCAGAAGGAAAGCCAAAATCTGGCGATTTTTGATAGCTATGCCTTTGTTTTCTGCCGCTTCGGGATTTAAGCCCACTGCTCGGACCTGAAAACCTAAGTAGGTGTGAAACAGGAAAAAAGACACTAAAAAGGAAAAAAATAAAGCAATGATAAAAGAAAGAGAGAGCTGGGTGGGAGGAAGAATTTTGGGAAGAAGAGCACTTTTGGCTACAGGTTCAGTTTGGGCTACCCAACCCGGAGCTTTAAAAGGGTAGTTAACCAGGTAGCTGGTAAGATAAGAAGCAATATAGCTCATCATCATAGTGGTGATAACTTCATGCACTCCTAAATAAGCTTTCAAGAGAGCCGGAATTAACCCCCATAATGCTCCCATCACTCCTCCTGCAAGAAGAGAAAGGGCAATATGAAGAGGAGCAGGGAGACCGGAGAAATATATTCCAGCTAAAGCGGAGGCTATAGCCCCCATTAAAAATTGCCCTTCTACTCCAATATTGAAAATTCCCGTCCGAAAAGTGAGAAGAAATGCTAAGGCAGTGAAAAGAATGGGGGTAGCCTGGGTTAAAGTTTGCCCCCAGGCATTTTTACTGCCAAAGGCTCCTCGAAAAAGAGCAGAAAAAGCAACCAGAGGTGAATAACCAGAAAATAATAGTATTAGAGCACTGATTAAAAAAGCCAGAAGGATAGCTATAATTTCCGGGAGAATAGAAAAAGAGGAAAGAGATTTTTTAGATAAAAGCTTCATCGATGTGTTTCCCTCCCATAAGAAGCCCGAATTGGTATTCATCACTTTGGGGAGAAAGCTCACCCATAATTTTACCTTCGTATAGCACTAAAACTCTATCGCTTAAAGAACGAATTTCGTCAAGGTCGGCAGATATAAGAATAACTCCCTTGTTTTGATTTTTGAGCTCTATTAATTTGTTTCTTAAATATTCGGTGGCAGCTATGTCCAAGCCTCTCGTAGGTTGAGAAGCCACCAAAAGAGCTACATTTCCTGATAACTCACGAGCTAAAACCACTCTTTGCTGATTTCCTCCGCTTAAGTTTTTTACCAGTGCGTTTTCTCCTGGAGTATCTATCTCAAATTCTTTGATTTTCTGGGCGGAAAATTGCCTTAAAAAAGAATGGTTGAGAGTTAGTTTTCCTTTTATAAAGGGGGGCTGGTCTTCAAAACCAATGATTAAATTTTCCCAGACGGTGAAATCACCTATTATTCCTCGCCGCAGGCGGTCGTCAGGAATGTGAGCGATACCTCTTTTGATTCTTTCTTTGGGAGAAAGGAAGGTAATGTCTTCTCCTTGAAAGATGATTTTCCCTGTCTGAGGTTTTATCAATCCCACAATCAACTCAGCCAGCTCTCTCTGTCCATTTCCTTCCACTCCGGCAATGCCTAAAATTTCTCCCTCGTGAAGATTAAAGTTAATATCCCGGAGGGTGACTCTTCCTTTTTCTTCTGGAGTGGTTATATTTTCCAGCTTCAGGATAACTTCCTCTCCTGGTTCTCTCCCTCGGGGGAGGGAAAATAGCACTTTCCTTCCCACCATCATTTCTGCTAATTTTTCGGGAGTGGCCTCTTCAATGGGTAAAGTTCCCACTTTTTTACCTTTTCTCAACACCGTAACTCTATCGCAGACTGCAAATATCTCCTTCAATTTATGAGAGATGAAGATTATAGTTTTCCCTTCCTTTTTGAGACTTCGGAAGGTTTCCATTAGTTGATCTACTTCCTGGGGGGTGAGAATGGTGGTAGGTTCATCGAAAATAAGTATTTCCGCCCCCCGGTAGAGAACCTTCAGAATTTCTATTCGCTGTTGGGAGCCTAAAGAGAGTTCTTCAGTCCTGGCTCTCAGGTCTATCTCGAAACTGGCCACTTTTAATAGCTCTCCCAGTTTGCGGAGAGTCTCTTCTTCATTTAAGGATAGGCCTTTTTTGATTTCTTTTCCCAGAACAATGTTTTCCCATACTCGAAAAGAAGGAACCAGAGTCAGATTCTGGTGTACCATTCCTATACCATGTTTAATAGCGGTATGGGGAGAATCAATTACTACTTCTTTTCCTCGTATCAGTATTTTTCCCTCATCGGGGCGGTAAAGCCCGTAGATAGTGCTCATAAGAACTGACTTTCCCGCCCCATTTTCCCCCAGTAGTCCGTGAATTTCTCCTTCTTCTATTTCCAGATCAACATGATCATTAGCTAAAACCCCGGGGAAGCTTTTAGTGAGACCAATGGTTTGTAAGATTTTGGACATTTCAGCCGCCAAATTCTTCTGGACGGGGAACTTTTATTTCTCCTTTACTTATTTTTTCCCGGGCTTCCTCAACTTTTTGCATCACCTCAGAAGGTATTTCTACTTGATGCTTGAAATTGAAAGTTTCTTCCCAGAAAGATTGTTCTTCAGGGAAGCGACAATTACTTATCCACCCTTCAGCTACTCCTTTTTCCAGAATTCCTCCCTGGAAAGTACCCTCAAAGGCAGATTTGATGGTTTCATACACGGCAATATCCACTCTTTTGGTTTCACTGGCAATAATACGCTCTCCCAGATAGCACTGGCAGGCGTCCACTCCCATACCATATACGCCTCTTTCTTTTGTAGCCTCCAGCGCTCCCAGTCCGCTCTTTCCTGCTGCCGCCCATATTACATCGCAACCCTGGTCAATAAGGCTAAGAGCCAGCTCTTTTCCTTTGGTAGGGTCAGTCCAGGCTCCCACATACGCAGTAGGTAATACTTCTGCTCCGGTGTCAGCCCATTTTACTCCCTCTCTAAATCCTATGAAGAAGTCTCTGATTAAGGGGATATCCATGCCTCCCACTATACCAATCTTTTTGGTTTCACTCATATAGGCAGCTTGTACTCCCAGAAGAAATCCTCCCTCATTAGCCTTAAAAAGAAGGGAAGCCACGTTGGGTTGGTCTACTGTCATGTCTACGAGAGCAAATTTCTGCTCTGGGAACTCTTGAGCAATCTTATCCAGAGCGTCAGCTTGGTCAAAACCCACACAAACAATAATTTCATACTCCTGTGAAGAAGCGAAATCTCGCTGGTAGCCCTCGAACTCAGCCACAGCTTGAGGTTCCACATAATCGAGCTCTACCCCTAATTCTTCACTGGCTCGTACTGCTCCGGCGTAAGAAATATCATTGAAAGATTTATCCCCTAATCCCCCGGTAGCCAGGATAAGCCCGATTTTCTTTCCCTCTCCCCAGCAAACAGAAGGAAGAAGTAAAAGAAAAACCATAATGATTAACATCAAAAAACTCCGCTTTTTCATTTTTTCTTCTCTCCTTTCTTTTTAAAAAATTGGTATCGACCCAAATTATTGTAACCTTGAAAAGGGGGGAAAGCAAGGAGTATATCTCTCCTCAAAGCGTAGTCCCAAGTAGCCTTCGCCCTATTTACTTAAACACTTTTCTCACTTTTTCCCCTCTTCAGTACCTTTTTCTTCCCGGAAGATCGAACACAAACACCCCTCTCGTAAACTTGAAAGAAAAAACCCGGAAATCAGATCGAGATAAAGGACAGAAATTCCAAACAACGAGGCCGGCTAAGAAATCCGGGAAAAACCTCTTCACTGAAATTTATCATGGTGACCTTACAAGGAATATTCAAAGAAATACCATTTAGCTTCTCCAGGTCTTGAAAGATATTCCCTCTTACAAGGTAATACTTTGACCATAGTAAGCTTGTGCTCCGTGTTTCCGCAAGTAACGAACTTTTATGATTTCCTCGGGCATAACAGCGTGGGGGTTAAGTTCCAGTGTGAAATAGCTCATTTTCGCTACCTCTTCCAGAACAATACTATTTTGTACTGCCTCCAGGCTATCTTTGCCCCAGGTAAAAGGACCATGAAAAGCCTCTAAAACAGCAGGAATTTCATGGTAGTCCAGATTTTTAAAAGTTTCTACTATCACTTTCCCGGTATTCAATTCCATATTGCTTTCTGCTTCTTTTTTAGTCAATGCCCGGGTACAGGGGATTTCGTCAGCAAAATGATCAGCATGGGTTCCTCCCAGACAGGGAATGCTCCTTCCCGCTTGAGCCCAGATAGTTGCCCAGGTAGAGTGAGTATGTGCCACTCCACCAATATCTTTAAACTGGCGATAGAGCTCTAAATGAGTAGGGGTATCCACTGAGGGCTTGAGGTTTCCCTCTACCACTTCCCCTTTTTCATTTACCACCACCATCATTTCTGGTCTTAATTTTTCATAAGAAACACCACTGGGTTTGATTACCACCAGGTTCGATTCCCGGTCAATTTCACTGACATTTCCCCAGGTTAAGACCACCAAATTGTTTCTGGGTAAAAGAAGATTAGCTTCGAAAACTTTTTGTTTTAATTCTTCTAACATTTCTTCCTCCTCATCAAATTCAGTATATACTCATTTTAATGAAAAAAGTCCTCCATTTCAATTTTTAAGGAGAAAAAACATTTTTCTGTTCTGAATAACCTGGACAATAAAAAGCAAAACACGTAAAACAATAAGAAAAACCATGTTACTTCCTGACACAAAATTATTATTTACCTTAGTGCTACATACAGAATGTTCCCTTCTCTATTTAAAGGTTGAGCAGGGTAAAATAACTTATCAAATTCAAATGTAAAATACATTTGTTATATATTACAATACCTGCGAGGAGACAAAAAAAGGAGGTTATACTATTTCAACTAAAAATAGTATAGCCTCTGGGAATAGGCCCTATATCCTAAAAAGAAGTTGAGTATTGCCTCTCCGGAAGCCTGAATTGGTGAGAAGTTTCTATTCCAATTGTAAATTGTTGTCTTTGATACACCACATTCACTGATAAACTCTCTGTTAATCACTGCTTTTAAATTCATCAGAATAACGTTTGCCAGTTTTGGATATCGTTAAATAACCTCTTTTTTTAACTTCTATTTTTCTTGTTCAACTAAATGTGTCCATAATTATATTTATTTCCTTTTTTAACAATATCGTTTGACATTTGTCAAAAAATCAAAACAAGGCATAAGAAAACTTTTAAACAAACACCAAAAGGTTTTTTATATATAATTCATACTATTTTCTGTATTAGAATAAGAAACACTTTTTTGCCTATCTTCTATGGTCTGAATTTTTTTATCATAGATATACTTAAGAAAGACAATACTCAATATAAGAGACGTGCTTTCTGCAATAGGATAGGACCACCATATAAAATTTACATTTCCAAGCAAAGACAATAAATATGCTGACGGTAACAAAACCACCAATTGTCTCAAAGCGGAAGTAATCAAACTCAATAATCCATTTCCAAACGCCTGATATATTGATCCACATATAATACAAAATCCTGCAAAAATATAACTAAGACTTATAATTCGTAAAGCAGGAACTCCGATTTTTAACATATTTTCTGATGCATTAAACAATGATAATAATTGTTTAGGAAATAATTGAATTACAATGAAGCCTAACAGCATAATACAGGAAGCATAAAGAATGCTTAATTGAATTGCTTTGAGAATGCGTTCCTTTTTCTGGGCTCCATAATTATAAGCTAGAATTGGAACCATCCCATTATTTAACCCAAAGATCGGCATAAATACAAAACTTTGTAATTTAAAATAAACTCCAAAAACAGCGATTGCTGTTGAAGAAAACTTCATAAGAATTGTATTCATTCCATAAGTAGTCACAGATGTAATAGCCATCATAATGATAGAAGGAACTCCCACTGAATAGATTTTCTGAATGGTTTTTAAACAAGGACGAAAGCCTTTTATTTTGATTATGATTTCATGATTTACCTTGATATTAAAAATAATTGCTAAAATTGCTGCTACGATCTGCCCTAATACTGTTGCAATTGCTGCACCCGCTACTCCCATTTTAGGAAATCCGAAGTATCCAAAGATAAAAATGGGATCTAAAATAATATTAATAATAGCACCTGTTCCCTGGGCAATCATACTATAAAAACTCTTTCCAGTAGATTGTAGTAATCGCTCAAATATAATCTGAAAGAATACACCAATAGAAAAAGTGCAAATAATGTTTAAATAAGATATCCCATAGGAAAAAATTTCTAAGTCTTTTGTTTGTGCTTTAAAATAAATCTCGGTAAAGAAAATTCCAAATATAAGAAAAACCAAATAACTAAGAAATCCTAAAAAAATTCCATTATTAGCAGCTCTATTAGATTCCTTAAAGTTTTTTTCTCCAAGACTTCTAGAAAGTAGAGCATTAATTCCTACTCCTGTACCCACTCCAATCGAACTCATAAGATTTTGAATAGGAAAAGCCAAAGAAACAGCAGTTAAAGCTTCTTCACTAATTTGAGCTACAAATATACTATCCACCACATTATAAAGAGCTTGTACAAACATAGATATCATCACAGGCAAAGACATATTTATAAGCAATTTTTTAATAGGCATTACACCCATTTTATTTTCTTTTGGTTTCATCTCATGCTTTCTCCTCTATGACAAAACAATGTCACATACAGTATTATCATTTTATGTTAAAAAACTAATTTTATTTGCACCGCAGTAATTCTATTCTGCAACTATTTTAAAAATCGAATCCTTATCACTCAGAATCTAGTACAATTAAAAACAGATTAGGGGATGATGCATATCCTCTCTAAACTATTAGGTTAGATTATATTTATTTTAATAGTAAGCGGTGTTATATTTGTTTCCGCTTTTCTTCACCAACACTATTTGACAAAGAACCAATCTTCTCTGCACTTCCCGTTCCGGCATTGTTAACTAAAATATCTACTCCCCCAAACTCTTTTTCTATTTCCTTTACAAAGTTATTGATATCCTCTGCTTTAGATACATCAGCTCTAACTCCTACAGCTTTCACTCCATATTCCCGGGAGATAGTTTGTGCTACTTCCCTCACTCTTTCTTCTCCTCGAGCACAGAGAGCTAAATGCACTCCTTCCCGAGCAAAAGCTTGAGCTACGGCATATCCAATTCCGATACTGCCTCCGGTTATTACTGCTATCTTATTCTTGAGACCTAAATCCAAGAGTAAAACCTCCTTCACATTTTTATAAAATCATTGATAAATTTTCTCAGGTCCTGCGGAAGAGAAGCAGCGAAGGAAACCCATTCCCCGGAAGAAGGATGGTTAAAAGAAAGAGTAAAAGCATGTAAAGCTTGACGGGAGAAAAGCTCTTTTCCTTTTTTGCTTCCATACACTGTATCCCCCACTATTGGATACCCTTGAGAAGCAAGATGAACTCTAATTTGGTGAGTTCTTCCTGTCTTTGGTTTCACTAACAATAAGGAAAATTCCTTTCCTCTCCCCACTACTTCTATCTCCGTATAAGCTGCTTTTCCTCCTCTTTTTCTTACCTCCATGAGACAAGGGTTGCGAGTACTTCTTCCCAGGGGTAGATCAATAGTTTTTTCTCCCTGCCATTTTCCTTCCACCAAAGCCAGATATTCTTTTTCCACCCGGCGAGCTTTAAATTCTTCTATCAGACGGAGGTAAGCTATATCGCGCTTGGCTATTACCATTACTCCGGAGGTGTTTTTATCCAGGCGATGAACAATGCCGGGACGCAGGGGAAAGCCATATTGAGGAAGAGGGATTTGATAATAAAAGAGAGCATTTATCAAAGTCCCCTCCCCCCAGGAAGAGGCGGGGTGAACAGCAAGCCCGGCTCTTTTATTCACCACCAGGATATCTTCATCTTCATAAATCACGTCTAAAGGTAAAAATTGAGGAGGGGGGTGAGAAATATCTTCTACTGGCCAGCAAATCTCCAGTATATCTCCAGGGCGCACCTCTTTACTGGCTTTAGTTATAATTTCTCCATTTAATTTTATTTTTCCCTCCCGGATCAATTTGGTAATTAAAGAGCGGGAAACTTCTGGAAAGTGACGATGCAACCAGATATCTATCCGACAAAAAGCCGGCTCATAAACTTGAATTTTCTCTTTTTTCATCAAACCATAAACTTAAGAGGATTAAAATAATTCCCATCACGATGAAAACATCAGCTAAGTTAAAAGTAGCCCAGAAGGAGGGCTCTATAAAATCTATCACATATCCAAAGCGCCAGCGGTCTAAAAGATTACCCCAGGCACCGGCTAAAAAGAGAGAAATTCCTCTGATGTAAGCAATTTTAATAAAAATCCAGAGAAGGACAATAGTGATAAAAACAGTAATTAAGGCCAATCCTTCTTTACTCATTATTTTCCAGCCAAAGGCACTGCCAAAGTTGTGACGTAAAGTAAGCGTAAGAATCCCGGGGATAAGAACAATAGAATCTTCAGCCAGATTTTTAATAGCCCACTGTTTGGTCAGCTGATCAGCAATTAAGGCCAGAGCTATAGCCAGAGAAAACCACAACCATCTAATGTTTCCTTTTCCAGGCTTAGAGTTCATGATTTTCTCAGCCGACTATCCTCCTGAAAATCCTGAAAAGAAAAACGAGCTATTTCTCCTCCTTCTTCTTTTTTTTCCTCCTTATTTCCTTCTTCCAAAGCTTTACCAGTATCCCAGTCTTTTTCCTTCCATTCTAAACTATCCATAAAAGTCTGTAACAACGACCTGAAACGAATTTGAAAAAGACGATATTGTTCCAAAAGGTCCTGGTATCCTCTTTCGATCTCTTTTTTTCTCTCCAGAGCTTCTTCAATAATTTTTTGGGCTCTAATTTCTGCTTCTTTTAAAACCATTTGAGATTCCCTTTTGGCTAATTCTCTCTCCACCTCTGCTTGCTTTTCCCACTCCTCCATCTGGGCTTCCATCTCAGCCAGCTTTTCTTCCCTCCCCGCCAATCTTCTTTTAAGCTCCCGGTTATCTTGCAAAATCTTTTCCATTTCTACTGCCATGTTTTCTATTTGAGAAGCCAGTTCTTCCAAAAACTCCCGTACTTCGTGTTCATTATAACCGCGAATAGAGCGGTTAAAATCAATCTCTCGTATCTCTTCCGGTTTCCACCAGCTCATTTTTTCTCCTCCTCATCCTCTATATTCTTAGCTCGCCTATAAGCCTCCTCTACCCCTCCCATCACCAACCCCCTAAAAGCTCCCTCTTCCATTTTTTTTATCCCGGCAATGGTGGTCCCTCCGGGAGAAGCCACCCAATTTTTGAGCTGAGCAGGGTGCATATCCCGGGATTTTAAAAGAGACGCTACGCCCAATACAGTCTGAGTAGCTATTTTTAAGCTCCTCTCCCAGGGGATACCTATCTTCACCCCTCCATCGGCTAGAGCTTCTATAAAAAGGGCTATAAAACCTGGGCCACTACCACTGAGAGCGGTAAAAAGGTCCAAATCCTCCTCCTCTGCTTCAAAAACCCATCCCAGGGAAGAAAAAAGAAATAAAAGGTCTTCCCGTTCTTCGGTCTTCACCATCGGAGAAAAACACACCGGAACTACACCTTCTCCCACTTCCACACATAAATTGGGCATAATTCGCACTATTGCTTGCTGGGGAATAAGCTCTTCCAAATCTTTGATTTTTACTCCTGCTGCCACTGAAACGAAAACCGACTGAGAAAAATTCCGGAGAGAAAGAAGAACCTTTTTCACATCTTTAGGTTTCACAGCCAAAAATACAAAACGAGGAGCTTCTAAATTATTTAAGTTCTCTACCCATTCTAAATCTAAAGAAGAAGCCAGAGTCCTCGCTTTTTCTACCACCTGGTCCAGAAGGAAAAACCGAAACTTTTTATGCCAGTTATCTCGACATAAACCCCGGATTAGAGCACTTCCCATATTTCCACAACCAACAAAAAGTATACTATCTTCCATTTTCTCTACCTCTCTCCAAATATAGCTCGACCTAAACGTATCATAGTGGCTCCCTCTAAAATAGCCCAGGGAAAGTCATCACTCATCCCCATAGATAACTCCTGAAAACTGGTAATCCGGGGCATTTCGCGATTCACTTCTTCTTTAAGTTCTCGCAAACGGGAGAAAATCTTCCTTACTTCTTGTTCTTCTCCCCCAACGGGACCAATAGTCATAAGACCTCTCAGTTCTAAATGAGAGAACTGAGCAATATGATAAACTAAAGATAGCAATTCTTCTTCTCTCACTCCCCCCTGAGTCTCTCGACCGGTAAGATTAACCTGAATCAAAACCGGAAGTTTTTTATTCAAATCCCTTGCTCTTTTTTCCAGCTCTTCTCCTTTATCTATGCTATCTAAAGAATGAAGGTACTGGAAAAATTCTACCACTTTTTTCGCTTTATTTCTCTGCAATCGACCCACAAAGTGCCACTCTACTTCTTCAGGTAAAAGAGGCATTTTCTTCAGCGCTTCTTGAACCCTGTTCTCTCCCAGATAAATCAGGCCCAGCGAAATCGCATCTTCAATTTTACTCACTTCTACCCCTTTAGTAACTGCTATTACTTTTATATCCTCAGGGTTTCTTCCTGCTCGCTGAGAAAAAATAGTAATCTTTTCTTTGACTGCTTCCCAATTTTCCCTTACCCCATATCTACCACCTGCCAGGGCTTTACATTTCTCCAGGGTGAACGCACCCATTCATCATCTCTACCCAGCTCCCCGAGTAAAGATTGCCATGCCCTAAAGGACCAGGGGTGAGGATGAGACAACAATTGAGGAATTTTCTCTCCTATGAGGCGATCTCCCCGAGCAAGAAGCAATTGAATCCAGGCTAACCGAGGACTCTCTCCAGAAAAAGGAATTTTCAGCTTACCCAGACCTCTTTCCCAGATTCTTTTTTCTCTTTCCCAATCCCGAATAGAAGGAGTCCTCCAATCAGAAAGAGCAGTATGAGGTTTAGGTATTAAAAAACTGTAAGAAACTAAAACTTGCTGAGGATTCTTTATTCGAGCAACCAATTTTGTTAGAAACTCTAAATCTTCTTCTACCCCTCCCTCCGGTTTACCTAACATAAAATAAAGTTTTATTCTTTTTATCCCCTGTTCTAAAAGTTCTTTTATCAAATCTATCCATTCCTCGTTAGAAAGTCCTTTTCCCAGTACCATTCGAGCAGGAAAACTTCCACTTTCTGGAGCAAGAGTTATAGTTTCAACTTCTCCTTCACAAAATAACTCCCCCAGATTCTTTTTCCTCACAAGAGAAAGAGCGGAAAGAGAAGAAAAAGTGAGTTTCTTATTTTTTTTAAACACGTACTTTATTATTTCTTCCAAGGCGGGGTGAGACAATAAATCCGCCCCCACCAAACCTATTTTATCGGACCAGGGAGAAACATGGTCAATCATTTTCTCTATCAATTCTAAAGACCTGTTGCGTAAAGGATGGTATATATTTCTACCAGCACAAAAAGAGCAATGATACCTGCAACCCCTGCTTACCTCTACCAGAGAGGCACCCTGAAAATAGGAAAAAGGGGTATAGATGAAAGTACGAGTCTCGAATTCATTAATGTCTACCCATTGTCTTTTTACTGGAAAAGAAAACCCTTCTTCTGCCTCGAAACCCTGAAGCTCTCCCCCTTGATAAAGGGGTTTAACCCCACCGGGGATATACACCCCGGGAATATTCCCCAGAATCTTTTTCTTTTCTTCTCTGCTTTTGCCTTTTTCCTCCCCTTCCTTCCATAAAGCAAGAATTAAGGGAAAAATTTCTTCTGCTTCCCCTATCACTATAAGATCCATAAAGGGAGCAAGAATTTCTGGATTAAGAGTAGCAGCAGGACCACCACTTATTACCCAGGGGTCTTTTTCTTTTCTATCTCGGGCAAAAAGAGGAATCCCCCCCTCCTGCAGTAAAGAGAGAAGATTAAGAATATCCAGCTCAAAAGAGAAGTTGAATCCTATCATATCAAAAGAATTAAGAGGTAAACCGCTTTCTAAAGAACGGGAGCCATACTCACAAAAAAACCTTTCTCCTCGCCAATCTGGGGCTTCAAAAAGAAGACGGATAATAGACTGGTAACCTAAGTTAGTCATCCCTAAAGAATAATCTCCAGGAAAGCAAAGGGCAAACAAAAACTTACCCACTTTACTGGAGGGAAAAATACCCTGCTCTTCCTCCCAGTAATTTTTGGCACTTTCTACCATTAACTTATTTTTTTCTCAGGAAAGCAGGAACATCCAGGTCATCAAAGGAGAAGGAGTCTGCAATCTCGCTCACCCTCTCTTCCTTTTCCTCCTCACCGTGATCAAACCCTGTAGCAATAATGGTAATTTCTACCTCGTCTTTCATTTTCTCATCAACTATTGCTCCAAAAATGATATTAGCTTCTTCCGAAGCAGATTCGGTGATCACTTCTGCCACTTGATTCACGTCCCAGATACTGAGACCAGGACCACCAGTAACATTAAAGAGCACTCCCTTAGCACCAGAAAAAGGTATTTCCAGTAGAGGACTGCTTACCGCGAGATATGCCGCTTCTTTGGCTCTGTTTTCACCACCAGCTCTACCGATACCCATGAGAGACGTCCCTGCTCCTTCCATTATAGCTTTGACATCGGCAAAGTCCAGGTTGATTATCCCCGGGATATTTATGAGGTCAGAAATGCTCTTTACCCCTTGCAAAAGAACATTATCCACCATGCTAAAAGCCTCTCCTACTGAAGTAGAGGGACTGGCAATTTGCAAGAGTCTATCATTGGGAACCACAATTAAACTATCTACTCGCTCCCGCAAAAGAGCAATACCTTCTTCTGCCTGGCGCATCCTCTTTCTACCCTCAAAAGTAAAAGGTTTAGTAACTACCGCTACAGTCAAAATGCCCAGTTCTTTAGCCAGGCCAGCAACAACCGGTGATGCTCCAGTGCCTGTTCCCCCACCCATGCCGGCAGTAACAAATAACATATCTACGTCTTCCAGAATTTCAAAAATCTTCTCTTTATCCTCTTCTGCCGCCCTTCGGCCTATCTCTGGATTAGCACCCGCTCCCAACCCTCGAGTTAGCTTTGCTCCAATCTGTAATTTGACATCGGCTAAAGATCTTTCTAAAACTTGAGTATCAGTATTCATAGCCACAAAGCCAACCCCTTTAAGGCCAGCCTGGATCATACGATTAATTGCATTACCTCCCCCACCACCCACACCTATAACTTTTATGTTTACTTTTCCGTTGCGAAGCCTCTGAGAATTCGAACGCATGACTATCACCCTCCGCCCTTAGTCCAGCATAAAAAAGTCTCTAATCCAATCTATAACTTTAGACCCCCGATTCTCTAAGTCGAGAACCAGCGATTTTCTACCTCTTTTTGTCGCTTCCTCCAAACCAAATTGCAGTAAACCACAAGCAGTAGAAAACATAGGATGAGATACAGTTTGGATCATTCCCACATGGTCTTTACTTTCCGGGGAACCTACTCTCACCGGTAATTCTAAAATAGAAGAACCTAATTCTGCAATACCCTCCAAAAGGGCACTTCCTCCAGTCAAAACCACTCCTCCCCGCAAAAGAGGATAAAAACCTGAAGATTTAATCGCTCGACGGATCAACAAAAATAGCTCTCTCACTCGTGCCTCTATTATCTCACAAGCATACTTCCTTTTTACCGTCTGTAGAGAGGAAAGTCCCAAATTTTTAGCTTCAATAACCTCATCATCAGGAATATGCCGGCTGAAAGCGCAACCATGGTGTAATTTGATTCTTTCCGCTTCGTCCCGGGAGGTTCGCAGACCTACAGCCAAATCAGAGGTAATACTCTCCCCTCCCAGAGGAACTACTCCTGAATAACGCATAGAGCCTCCGTAAAATATAGCTATATCTGCAGTCCCTCCTCCTATATCCACCAGAGTAATCCCCATTTCTTTCTCCATGGGGTGCAAAACAGCCAGAGCAGAAGCCAGAGGCTGAAAAACCAACCTATGAACTTCTAAACCCGCCTGCTGGAAACTTTTGGAGAAATTGTGAAATTGGTTCTCATCTACAGTAATTAAGTGAACCTTTGCCCGAAGAGAAGAGCCAATCATACCCGCTGGATCGGCTATCCCTGTTTGATCATCCACTATATATTCTTGAGGCAAGAGGTGGAGTATTCTTTTCCCTTCCAGATTTACCCCTGCCTTAGAGCCCTCCAGCACCTTATCTACATCTCGAGCATTAATTTCTCGTCCTCCCTTATTAAGAAAAACTTCATTCTCCAGGTTAAAAGAGGACACGCCATCACCGGCTATTCCGGCATACACAAGATCGGGCATCGCACGAGCGATTTCCAGAGCTAAAGAAAATGACTCTCTGATGGCCCCTGCTGCCTTATTAATATCTATTATTTTCCCTCTCCTTACGCCCCGAGAGCTACTCAATCCTACTCCCAGAACCTCAATAGCACTGCTTTTTTTCTGCCCGATCAGGGTGCAAATTTTACTAGTTCCCACGTCCACCGCTCCCAAAATAGGAGAGTGGCTATCCAAGGAGCGCCAACTCTTCAAAACGCATCCTCCTCGCTCGGCACTATAACCAGATCATCTCCTACTCGAAGATCAAACCCTCCTACATCCAGGTACTTTACCGCTATATCTCTCAAGTAGGGCTTAAGAATAGCCGATTTTTTCTTCAAATTATTAACCCCTTCACATCTTATAAATATACCACTTTGTAGCTGTAAAATAAACAGCCTATCATTCTCCACTGTCACAGCAGAAAGAGGAAGTTCAAACTCCTTCTTCCAAACTTTAATCAAGTCCAGTGACTCTAATAATAAACTCTTTCGATTCTCTGGCAAGTAAACCCTTACTAAATCGGTAGATGAAGCAGGGATTTCTACTCCTTCTTCATCTACACAAAAAACTTCGTCTCCCACCTCTACCCAGGCTTCTGGTTGACGTTCTTTTATTTCTATCTGCACAAGATAGGGAAAAGATTTACGCACTCTTGCTTCCTTTACCTGGGGAAGTTCTTCTAACCTTTTTTCGATTTCCCAGGGACGGAGAGCAAAAATATTACTACCCAAGGGGATATTAACTACCTTCAATAATTCTTCTTCCTGTAGCCATTGATTACCACTTATCTCTATCCTTTTTACCTTAAAAATTCCCGTCTGGAAAATTAAACTGAACAAGGCAAAGGAACATAGTCCTAAAATAAAATAAAAAAAAAGATTTGTCCAAAAAGCTTGGTTCTTTTCTGCATTAAGGCCATAGTTCTACTTCTCTTTCTAACCAGATACCTTTATTTTTATATACTTCTTTTTGTACCCAGTTTATAAGATATTCTATTTCCCAGGATTTTGCTCCCCCCAAATTAACAATAAAGTTAGAATGTTTGGAGGAAATTTGGGCCCTTCCCAGACGTAAGCCCTTAAGACCCATTTCTTCTATTATCCGAGCAGCACTATTCCCTTCCGGGTTAAGGAAAACACTACCCGCAGAAGGCCACTCCAGGGGTTGTCCTTCCTTGCGTAAGTAGCAAAATTCCCTAATTCTCTCCTCTAAAATTTCTTGCTCTTCAGGAAAGAGATTAAAAACAGCTTTTAAAATCACTATTTTCTCTTTCTTTAAATTAGAATATCGATAAGAAAAAAACAAATCATCTCTATTTAACCATTCCCTATTTCCATTTTCCTCCCGTATTTCTACTTTTTCTACCAATGGACCGATTTCTTTTCCAAAACAACCAGCGTTGATCCTGACGGCTCCTCCTACTGTCCCCGGCACTCCCACTAAAAACTCTATCCCTCCCAGACACTCCTCCCGAGCAAAGCTTACAAGATGCGAAAGAGGAGCTCCTGCCCCTCCCTCTATACAATTTCCTTCCCTTTTCAGTTCGCAGAACTCTCCTCCTAATTTAATCACCACTCCAGGAAATCCCTCATCTTTTACTAAAACATTAGAGCCCCGTCCTAAAATTTTCCACTTTATCCCTTCTCTCTCACAGGAGGAAATGACCTCATCCAAACATCCTCCATTTCTCACCTCAACGAGAGCAAGAGCTTTTCCTCCAACTTTCCAGGTGGTAAAATTCTTCATCTCCGGCTGAGGAATGATGGATAAATGGGGAATGTTTTCTAACTGATTTATTATTTTCCTCCATCTTGAGAGCAAAGAATCCATCCCGCTTTCCATACATCTCCTGCACCCATAGTAACCACCAGGTCCTCCGGCTTCAATATTTTTAAACACTCTCGAGCTGCATCTTCTGAGCTTTCTACCAGCTGAACTTTTTCAAACCCATCTTTTTTCATTTCCTGGTAAATTAATTCTGCAGAAACACCAGGGATGGGCTTTTCCCCGGCAGGGTAAACAGGCAAAATGAAGACCTGCTGAAACTTTTCCAGAACTCTGGCCATCTCCCGATATAACTGAAAAGTCCGAGTATAGCGGTGGGGCTGGAATATAACTATCAAATTCCCTCCAGCATAATCCAGAGCAGTTTGCCATACAGTCAACATTTCTGTAGGGTGATGAGCATAATCATCTATCACCAGTGCCCCCTTTGCTCTCCCTATCTTCTCAAAACGTCTTTTTACTCCCCGGAAAGAAGAAATAGCCTTTTTCAAATGATTCAGTTCTATTCCTAATTTTAGTCCCACCGTAATAGCAGCTAAGGCGTTATTTACATTGTGTAGTCCCGGTACCCGTAATTCAAAATCAGCCAATTTTTTATCTTTCCAGTCCACCTGGAAAATGAAACCATCCTTCTTTTTTTCTTTAATCTTCCCTCTTACATCTCCTTCTTCCATGCCATAGGTTAAAATTTCTAAAGAAGAAAGATAAGGCAATATGGAGCGAACTGTAGGGTTGTCTTGACAGACCACCCCGAACCCCTCTTGTTTTATCTGGTGTAGAAAGCGGATGAAAGCTTTTTTTTCCTCTTCCATGTTTCCATAAAAAATCAAGTGGTCATCTTCAATATTGGTAACTACAGCACAGAAGGAATTAAGTTTCAAAAAAGAGCCATCACTTTCATCTGCTTCAGCTATGAAAAATTCTCCCCTGCCTGCTTTCGCATTCCCTCCGATATCCTCCAGTTCCCCTCCTATAGAAACAGTAGGATCCAGGCCTGCCATTTCAAAAAGAAGAGAAATCATAGAAGTAGTAGTAGTTTTACCATGGGTTCCGGCTACCACAATGCCTTTTTTGCTGTTTACCAGAGATGCTAACATCTCTCCCCGGGGAATGATGGGAAGATTTAATCTTCTAGCTTCTTTTAATTCTTCATTTTCTTCAGGAATGGCTGAAGAAACGATAACCGCTTCTGCACCCCGGACTTGTTCCAGACGGTGACCCAGAAAAACTCGTATTCCTTTTCCCTTCAAACGGGCTATAGCTTCATTCTCCGTAATATCAGAACCACTAACCACGTATCCTTGTTCATGAGCTATCAGCGCTAAGCTACTCATCCCCGCTCCTCCAATACCAATAAAGTGGAGGTTACGGGGTAAGAGATAATGTGTCTTGTCCAATCCCTTTCCCCCTTTTTAGTTCCTCGATTATGGTCTGTGCAATCTGGGAAGCCGACTCTCTCAGATATTTTCCCCTTAAATCAGAAAAAACACAAGAGGAAGAAATCAAAATCTTTTCCACCTCTTCTATAAGCAAGGAAGAGGTTAAATTTTTTTCTTCTATAACTCGAGCTAATCCTTGCTTCTCTAACCACTGAGCATTATACAGTTGATGGTCATCGGTTGCATCTCCATAAGGAATGAGCACAGATGGCAACTCAAACCAGAAAAGTTCAAAAATAGTGTTAGCTCCCGCCCGGGCAATAGCCAGATCTGCCGCAGCATAGGCTATCCCCGGTTGAGGCAAAAATTTGTAAACTAAATAAGGAGAGGAGAATTTCTCTGCCATTTCTTTGGTGTGCTCAAAACCCTCTTCACCGGTGATATGGATTACCTGTAATCCTTTTTTTTCTAACCAATCCATGGTTCCTAAAAAAGTGGTGTTAATTACCTCTGAGCCCCGGCTCCCCCCCATAACCAGAATGGTTTGTCTATCCTTCTTCAGTCCTAACTTTTGCCGGGCCTCCTCTTTTTTTCCCTTCCAATCCATTACTTCTTCTCGCAGGGGATTGCCCACCACGTCGATCTTTTCCTCCCTATCTTTCCAGTAAACAATAGCCTCTGGAGCAGAAATGAAAATTTTCCTGGCCCAGCGAGATACTAATCGGTTGGATAGCCCGGGATAAATATTTTGTTCGTGAATATAAATGGGAACACCTAAAACCCTCGCCCATATAGCACTCAAAAGAGAAAGGTAGCTTCCCATGCCCAATAGAGCTCGAGGGCGATAACGGAAAAAATAAAAAGCAGTCTGGAAAAATCCTATTAAATTATCCATCAACACAGAAAAAAAAGAAAAATCCCATTTTCTATTCCAACCTCGAGCCCGGACAAAAAGAAGAGGAAAGTCTGCTTCTTTCAACAAATTTTCTTCCATTCCTCGTTTGGTTCCCAAAAATATTACTTGAAAGCCTCTCTTTCTTATCTCTTGAGCAATACAAAGAGAAGGAAAAATGTGCCCTCCTGTTCCTCCTGCAGCAATAAAAATCGTATCCATCTATTTTGTACCTCGCGCGACATTAAACAAAATCCCCAGCTCGCTAAGAGTGATTATTAAAGAAGAACTACCATAGCTCAATAAGGGGAGCGTCACTCCGGTAACAGGAAGAAGCTTTAAAACCGCGGCCATGTTAATGAAAGCCTGCAATATAATACTAAGAGTAACACCCATAGCCACGAGTCCTCTGAATTCATCTTGAGATCCTTGAGAAATTTTCCAACCCCGCCACAGGATAATGATAAACAGTATCACCACCGCCGAGGTTCCTATAAATCCTAATTCCTCTCCTATAATAGCAAAAATGAAATCAGTATGGCGATCGGGAAGGAAAAAAAACTTTTGACGACTTTCACCTAACCCTCGTCCCGCTATTCCGCCTGATCCCAGAGCTATGAGAGATTGAATGATGTGAAACCCTCTGCCTAAGGGATCTTTCCATGGATCAACAAAAGCATAGATACGCTCTCGCCAGTAATCCTTACCTCCAAAAAGAATGAGAAAAACACCACTGGGTATTAAAACTATCAAAATCAAAAGGAGGTGCTGCAATTTACTCCCTCCTAAAAACAACATAAGAAAGGCAACAAGAAATAGAAAAAACGCGGTGCTCAGATCTGGCTCGATCAACACTAAAAGACAAATTAACCCCACTAAAATCATAAAAGGCATAATTCCTTGCCAAAAATCTTCCACTCTTTCTTTGTAATTCGCCAGAGCATCGGCTAAATATAAAATTATACTCAATTTAGCTAATTCCGAGGGTTGAAAGCTCAAAGCCCCTAAATTTATCCACCGGTAAGAGCCTCCCCTTACTCTCCCTACACCAGGTACAAAAACCAAAATCAAAGAAACAAAAGTAGCCAAGAGCAAAAAGCGGTTTATACTCCGCAAGCGATCTAAAGAAACAAAAGTAAATATAGTTAAAAAAAGAAACCCCAGCAAAATTCCTAAAAGATGCCTTTTCAAAAAGTAAAAAACATCGCCATAAGCGTACAAAGCAGTGGTCATGCTTGCACTAAATACCATTACAATCCCTAAAAGCAATAGTAAAAGTATTGACCAAAAAAGGTAGGGGTCAATATCCCACCACCACCTGGTTTTAAAAGAAAGCCTCTCGTCGTTAACAGGAAGTGTTATTTTGTTCCAAGTCATAAACCAATTGACGGAAGTGCTCCCCCCTTTCCTCAAAATTACGATACTGATCCCAGCTAGTGCAGGCTGGAGAGAGAAGAATAGCATCCCCCTCCTGAGCTAGGCTTCTTGCTCTCTTCACTGCTTCTTCAAGAGAAGAAACTAAATACCGTTCAAGATGAGAGGGGATAAACCTCTCTATCAGATTCCGAGATTCTCCGTAAATAACCGCTGCTTTAACTTTACTACTTTGAAGAGCAGAGTTAAGTTCACTAAAGTCATCAATTTTCGCTCTACCTCCCAGGATTAAAACAACAGGACAAGATAAAGACTCTACAGCTACTCTCGTCGAAGAAGGAGTGGTAGATTTTGAGTCATTAAAATAATCTATCCCCCTCCAGCTTCCTACTTTTTCTAAACGATGAGGAAGAGAAGAAAGAAAAGATATTGCTTCTTCTACTATCTTATCCTCTATCCCTAAGAGTAAAGCTATAGATATGGCAGCGAGTAAGTTTTCTTGTTGATGTTTCCCGGGAAGAGAAAAGTGAGAAAGAGGAAAAAGAGCTTTTTCACCTTGAAAAACTTCGTTTCCAGAAATATAAAATCCCTCGGTGAGTTTTTTATCTCGAGCAACCGGCACCAATTGAGATTTAACTAATCGGGAAAAACGAGTTGACCAATCACTGAGAGAAAAATTGATGATAGCAAAATCATCCCTTCTCTGATTCTCAAAAATGCGAGCCTTAGCTTGAAAGTAATTTTCTATAGTAGAATGATAATCCAAGTGATTAGGAAACAAATTCAGCACTACAGCTACCGAAAAATGAGCCTTTTTTATGCGAGACAGCTGAAAACTGCTTAACTCTACTATTCCCCAATCAAATTTTTCACGAGCAGAAAGACTTTCTATCAAAGGATAACCCCAGTTACCTCCCACAAAAACTGACCAGCCAGCCCTCTCCAAAATTTGTTTGGTCCAAAAAACAACAGTACTTTTTCCACAAGAACCGGTAATTCCAATGAGAGGAAAGGAAATAAACCGAGTGGCTAACTCTATTTCGCTGATCACCGGTATTCTGCGTTCTTCTAAAGCCCGTAAAGCCGGATGAGTCGGTGGTATACCAGGACTGGTGATGACCTCAGAAATAGAAGAAAAATCAGTCTGCAAAAAATCGGAGGAGGAAAGGAACTCAAACCTCTCACTTTCTGCTATATCTCGAGGTATTTGCTCCTCTTTAAGATAATCATCTATAGCTAAAACTTTTTCCTTTTGTTCAAGGAGAAATCGGCTGACTGCTATTCCTGTTTTACCCAAACCCAGAACTACCTGCATTTTTTCACCTCATTATCCCTAAAAGTGCGGCCACTACTCCCACCCCCTGGATGATCCAGAACCTTACAGTAATTTTACTCTCTTTTTCTCCTCGGAGTTCAAAATGATGGTGGAGAGGACTCATAAGAAATATTCTTTTCCCAAATACTTTGAAGGAAAACACTTGAAGAATCACCGAAAGGGTATCCAGAAGATAAACAAAACCGGCTAAAGCTAATAGCCAGGAATAGCCAGAAAAAAGAGCTAAAATCCCCATAAGAGCTCCTAAAGACAGAGAGCCGCAATCTCCCATAAAAATCCGGGCGGGCCAGAAATTAAACCAGAGAAAAGAAAGCAGCGCTCCGCTGAAGATAATTGCTACCTGAGCTAAAGGAAAATTTCCCTCTAAAAAAAAGAGCCCCGCCCAAAAACTAAAAGTCAAAATTCCACAACCCGCTGCCAACCCATCCAAACCATCGGTTATATTAAAAGCATTAGTAGAGGCCAAAATTAAAAATAAACCATAAAGAAAAAAAGGTATTTCCCCCAACTCTATGATTCCACTTCCATAGGGGACAATTAAATAGTGAGGGAAAAGAGGAAATCCTAAAATTAAAATAAAAACAGAAAATACCAGTTCCAGAAGAAATTTGTGGCGGGCTTTCAAGCTCCAGGGTTCTCCGCGAAAACTTTTAAAATAATCATCTAATAAGCCTAAACCAGCAAAAGAGAGCAAAGTTATAAGTATAATCCAGATCTGGGGGGTAAACTGCTGGAAGAAAGAGAGCACCAATAATCCAGAGAGAATCATAATTATTCCTCCCATACTGGGAGTATTTTCTTTATGAAGATGGAGATTGGGGCCTTCTCTTTTTATTTTCTGGCCTATACGGGTTTTTTCTTGCCAGCGAATGAAAAAAGGAAAGAAAAACAACCCCAGAGCAAAAACCATAAGAAGAGAAAAAATCAGACTTTTAATCTCGTTCATGGTTTTCTCTCCACTCTGGAGGAATAGCCTTCTCCAGCTCTAACTTCCTCGATCCCTTAAAAAGTATTGCCCACCGCTCTCCCCTGGGCGTATAGCGAGAGAGAAATTCTCGCACCTCCATAGAGGTAGAAAATAGTAAAAACCGGCCCTCCTGTATTTCCTCTTTAGCTATTTCTTCTGCCGCTCTTTTCATTTCTTCTCCCACCAATAGAGTACGAGAAAGAGAAGATTTTTTTAGCTCCCTCAAAAACTCTCGATGAGCTTCAGCAGAAACACCCCCTAATTCTAACATATCTCCCCATACTCCCCAGGTTTCAAAACCATGGCAAGCTAAAAAATCCAGAAACTGCAAAGATTTACGAGAAGAAAGAGGATTAGCATTATAAGAATCATCGATGACGATTCCTCCCTGGTAGAAGAAAAAATTACCTCTTCCCTGAGGAGGCTGCCAATCTCTTAAACTTCCTTCTATTTCCTCCACTCCTATACCCAGTTTACAAGCCAGATGGAAAGCAGGCAATAGCATAACTGCCACTTCAGGAAAAAGAAAAGGAGCAAAAAAACAGAAGTTATTTTCTCCCATTTTTATCTCTATTTTAGCTTTCCAGGTTAAAGGATCGAGCGAGAAACTTTTCAAGTAAATGTGATTGGCAGGGGAAAAGCCAAAAGATATAATTTTTTTCCCCTCTATCTTTTCCACTGCCAATCCACTCCATTTCTGGTCGGTATTGAGATAAATTATCTCGGTCTTTTCCCTGACCAGTTTAATTTTTTCTTTTACTACTTCTTCCACACTACCTAAACCCTCCAGATGCCCTTCTCCAAAAGAAGTAAAAACCACCATGTGAGGGTCAATAATTTCTGCTAATTCTTCCATCTCTTTTTTTTTGCTTATCCCCGCTTCTATTATTAAATAATCATTATTTTCTTTAAAATTGGCTATAGAGCTCGCTACTCCTATTACTGTGTTAAAACTCTGAGGAGTTGCCTCTACCAGAAAACGCCTGGATAGTAAAGAGGCAAAAAAGCTCTTGCAAGTAGTTTTGCCCACCGTGCCGGTTATGGCAATTTTATATCCCGATAATTTTTGAGAAGCCCCCCTTCCGAGATGCTGGAGAGCTAAAAAAGTATCCGGTACTCGAAAAACATAAGTTTCTTCTTCTCCATCTTCAAAACGACTGACCAGGACTCCCGGCGCACCTTTCTTTATCGCTTCTTTCACAAATAAATGTCCATCAGTCCTTTCGCCTTTAAGCGCTACGAAAAGTTGCCCTGCTTCCAGGGAACGGCTGTCAATGGCCACCCCCTCAAAAAAGGGAGCCTTCCCTGTTTTCTGCATTTCAGCTTGAGTAATTTCTACTATTTCTTGAGGATAAAACTTCATTTTTCTTTTCTTTCAATATTTTCCAGGCTATATAGTGGTCGTTGTGAGGAATCGCTTTCCCGCCATACACCTGGAATCTCTCCGGGCCCTTCCCCGCCAAAAAAACTGTATCTCCTTTTTGAGCCAATTCCAGAGCCTGCCGGATGGCATCTTCTCGATCCAGAATTACCTCAAAATGTAGATCCTTATTCTTTGCTGCTCTTTTTACTCCTTCTAAAGCATCAAAAGCAGTTTGCTCCGGACTCTCTCCCCGGGGATTATCAGTGGTAACAATACATACATCACTGAAGCGAGCCACCGTTTCTCCAATGAAAGGCCTTTTGCTCCTGTCTCTTTCTCCTCCACAGCCAAATACGGTAATCACTTTCCCCGGAGTTAGATCTCGAATAATAGAGAGACTTTTTTCTAACCCATGCCAGTTATGAGCAAAATCTACTATGACGGTAAAATCTTGACCTGCTTCTACAAGCTCCCATCGACCAGGAATATGATGAACCTGGAATAGCGCTTCTTGAATATCATTTATATCTAAACCATAAAAAAGAGCCAAAGAAATAGCAGAAAGAGCATTGTACACATTATGAATGCCAGGAAAATGAATTACCACTTCCATTTTCCCCCAGGGACTTTTTACTAAAAAAGAGCTTTGCTGAAGAGAACAAGTAATGTTCTCTCCTCTTATCTCTGCCTCCTTGTTTAGGCCGTAAATGAGAGAAGGAACTCCTATTCCTTTTCTCATTTTAAGGCAATTTTCGTCGTCCCCATTCACCACTACTACCCGAGGATAACTCTTAGAGAGATTTTCTTCCACCATCTGTAGAAGTTTTCTCTTGCTCGCAAAATAATGTTCGAAAGTACGATGAAACTCCATATGTTCAGGAATTAAATTGGTAACTAAAGCAGAATCAAATTTTATTCCTTCCACTCTTCTTAAAGCTAAAGCGTGAGAAGAAACTTCGACTACTGCGTTTTTTATACCCATTTTTTGCATCTCATAAAGATGGCGATAAAGAGAAAGAGACTCCTCGGTAGTGTTTATGGCTTCTTCTTCTTTAGGACCTATTATGTTGCGGGCTGTGGTAAGAAGACCACAGGGGAAACCACTTTTTTCCCAAATGGCGCGGAGGAAAAAACAAGTAGTAGTCTTTCCATTAGTGCCTGTTACTCCCATAACCCTGAGAGAAGAAGAAGGGTCACCATAAAAAAAGGAGGAGGCCAGAGCCAGAGCTTTTCTCCCTTCAGGAACTAAAACCCAGGATACCTTAACTTGGGGAGGAGGAACAAATTCTTTTTTTTCTAAAACTACTAAAGTTGCTCCCCTTTTTATCGCTTCTTCAATATAAAAGTGACCATCGGTATTAGAACCAGGAAGGGCAAAAAAAACATAGCCCGGCTGTACCCGACGAGAATCAAAAACAAGGCCTCTAACTTCTTCCTCGGGGTTTTCAATTTTTCCTTCTTCAAAAGAAAATGAAGACAAAAACTGACCTATAGTCAAAATAGCCCTACCTCCGCTTCATCTGACATTATACCAGCATAGTTAATAATGTTCTGAGCAATTTCTCTAAAAACAGGAGCAGCAATGTCTCCGCCATAATATTCTCCTTGTGGTTCATCCAGAACTATAATAATTCCAAAGCGAGGCTCAGGAAGAGGGAAAAACCCTACAAAAGAAGAATAAAACTTGCGAGGGTCATAGCGGCCGTCAAGTCCCACTTTCTGACCAGTTCCTGTTTTCCCCCCTATACGATATCCTTCTATATAAGCCTTTTTTCCCGTTCCCTCTTTTACTGTTTTTTCCATCATTTCCAGAACTAAAGATGCTGTCCGCTCCGATACTACCTCTCCTGAAGAAACAGGAGAAAATCCCTCTATTATCTCTCCCGTGGGGCTGATTATTTTGCTCACCAAGCGAGGTTGCATCACCACCCCCTTATTAGTCAGAGCAGAAAGGGCTCTCAAAAGCTGCAAGGGAGTAACCATCATCTCCTGACCAATGGGAATAGCACCTATGGAGAGTAAAGACCAATCTCGGGAAGGGCGTAAAAGACCCTGCTCTTCTCCCGGTAATCCTATATCGCATTTTTCTCCCAATCCAAAATTCTTCAAATAATAAAATAGTTTATCTTTGCCCAGCCTTTCAGCCAGAGTAATAATCCCCACATTGCAAGAATTAATTAACAAATCTTCCAGCTTCTGTTCGCCATGAGCTTTAATATCTCGCACCCGATGATTATACACCATAACAAAACCAGGGCAAAAGAATCTCTCTTCAAGAGAAGCTTTTTTTTCTTCTAAAGCTGCAGCCATCACCAATGGTTTTACCGTAGAACCTGGCTCGAAAACCATACTGATAGCCAAATTTTTCCAGGATTCAGGGGGAAAATCTTGAAAGTTGCGATTATCAAAAGAAGGACGGCTGACCATAGCTAAAATGTCTCCACTCTGAGGGTTATTAACTATTACCACTCCTCGAAGAGCTTTAGTTTTTTCCATAGCCTGATCTAAGGCTTCTTCAGCAAAAAACTGGATGGTGCTATCTACAGTTAAAAGGAGATCGTTACCACTTTGAGGTGATAAGTGTTTAGTAGTAAGAGGTATTTCTCGCCCCAGAGCATCTTTTTCGTAAAATGTATAGCCCGGTTTACCTGCAATATAAGAATCAAAGGCAAACTCTAAACCCTCCAGCCCCTGTCTATCTTTTCCCACAAAACCCAGAAGATTACTAAATAAAGGGGCTTGAGGGTAAAAACGAACCGGTTTTTCTTTCCAGCTTATCCCTTTTAGCTTTTTCTCCTCCAGAGCTTCCTTCAAATAGAGGGGCGCATTGTCGGTAATCTCTATCCAGAAAAGCCCGCTCTGGAATTTTTGCTGCAATTCAGACGCTGAAAGGGAAAGAAGTTGAGATAATTCTTCTGCTATTTTCTCCGGATCGTCCATCTGAGGAGGGTAAGCGCTGATAGAAAGAACCCCCACATCCTCAGCCAGTACTTTACCGCTTCGATCCAGAATTGACCCTCGAGAGGGCAAAGTTTCTTCTAATACTAAACGAGATAAGGCTTCTTCTCGATAAAATTTGCCCTGTAATACCTGAAGGGAAAAAACGCGAACTGCAACAACTCCTAAAAGGAATAAACTTAAAAAAAACAGAAAATTTGCCCGTCGGACAAATTTTCTGGAAATCATTCTCCTTGTGTCTCCTCAGGCATTTTACCCAGGACCAGCTCTCCTTCTCCGCCCCCCAAAGCCGAGCTGGACACCATATAGACAGTTTGATCGGGATAGGTCATACCCAGCTGATTTATTGCCACTTCTTTTATTCTCTCCAGCGAAGATAATTGGGCAATTTCCATTTTTAATTTCTCCCTGGTTGCCAACAAATTATCAATATTCTCCCTTTTTTGTTCCACCAAATAGCTTTTTTCTAAAAGCAAAGCTTGCAAGGTAACACAGAGGAAAGAAAGAGAAAAAATAAAAAATAGACCAAATATCAGCCAAGATTTAACCCGCTTCATTCTTATCCCTCCTTAATTTTACTTCGCTTTTCTCCTGCTCTCAGACGACCACTGCGAGCCCGAGGATTATCTCTCACCTCTTCAGGAGTGGGATAAACAGGTTTTTTGGTTAATACCTCCCACTCTTCTTCATCTTTTAAAAATCTTTTTACTATCCGATCTTCCAGGGAATGGTAGCTAATTACCACTACTCTTCCTCCCTCTTCTACCAGAGGAGAAACTTTTCTCAGAGCTTCTTCTATCTCCTTTAATTCTTCGTTTACAAAAATACGCAAAGCCATAAAAGTTCGAGTAGCAGGATGAATTTTTCCTCGTTGAGGGACTGCTCTTTCTATAACCCGGGCTAATTCCCGAGTAGTGGCTATGGGTTTTCTATCTCGCTCCTTCACTATAGCCCGAGCAATTCTTCGAGAAAACCTTTCTTCTCCGTAATAATAAATCAAATCAGCTAATTCCTTCTCCGGAAATTCATTGACCACCTGATAGGCATTTCGTTCCTCAGATAAATCCATTCTCATATCCAAAAATCCTTCCCTCTGGAAGCTAAAACCTCTCTCTGCTTTATCCAGCTGCCACGAGGATACCCCCAGATCAAACAATATCCCCGAAATTTTTTCTATACCCAGAGAAAAAAGAACCTGGTCAATTAGAGAAAACCTTTCTTTGACCAAATATACTGGAAGGGAAGGGTTTTTCAGGGTTTCCTTGGCCATTTTTATGGCTTCTTCATCTCGGTCTATCCCTACCAATATAGCCCCTTCATCGAGCTCACCCAGAATGGATAGAGCGTGGCCTCCTCCTCCTACTGTAGCATCTACATAAATTCCGTCTTTTCTCCAGAGAAGATAATGGAGCACTTCTTTCTCCATTACCGGTTGATGAAAAACATAAGTGTTCATATCTAAATACCCGTATCCACTATCTGCTCAGTAAGCTCGCCAAATTTCTTTCCCATCTCATCATGATAAGGTCTCCAGATTTCTTCTGCCCAGATTTCCAGGCGTTCCCCCACCCCCACCCAAACCACCTGTCGGTTTATTTCAGCATAATTTTTTAAGTAATCAGGAAGAACAATTCTTCCTTGTCCATCAATATCGAGGCAGGTAGCATTAGCCAGAAAGAAGCGGGAAAATTCTCGAGTTTCTTTTCGAGTGAGAGAAAGAGTGGTAATCTTTTGATAAAATCTATTCCACACTTCTTCGGGATAGAGAAAAATACATTTTTCCATTCCTTGAGTGAGATAGACCTTCCCGGAAATTTCTCCCCTAAAGGAACTAGGAATCACCACTCGATTCTTCTCATCTATAGTGTGGTAATAATGGCCTAAAAACATTTCCCACTTCCTCCCACTTTTTACCATTATACCCCACTTAGCATAAACTAATAAAGATAAAAGATAAATAGAACGTTCGTTCCAAAAAAGGGAAATTTTCTATTAGAGGAAAATTTCAGGTGAGGATTTGTTCCAGTTCTCGCCAGTTGGGAAAAGAAGAGAATAAAAAAGAAGTGGTAACTGAGCCGATTTGAGAAAGGGAATGGGCATCAGAAGAGTGAAGGAATCGAAAGCCTGCTAAACCTAATTTATTTACTGCTTCCTCTTCAGAGGTATTACTCGATAATTCTACCACTTTTATTTCCAGATGGGGAGGGATAAAGCCAAGCTGAGAAATGATGCTATAACTGGGACGGTCTACATGAGCGGGGATAACTATTCCCTCCCGACTTCTGACTTTTTCCACCACTTGCTCTACCGATAAATCTAAGGGGTAAACTAAAAGGTTCGTCTTTTTTTCTTTTATCTCCCCCTCCTCATCTATTACCCACTCTTCTCCCCACAGTTCTTCTGACAGAGGAATAAAAGGAAGAAATCTTGCTATTTCTTGATTAAAATCGTGAAGTTGAGATAAAGAAGGGAAAAAAGAAAGAAGATGCACCTCTTCTCTGGTTTCCACCTCCACTCCTGGTATCACCCAGATACCAAATTTTTCTCCCAGTGTCACAGTTGCTCCTACATTATCACAGGCATTGTGATCGGTTACGGCAATCAAATTAATATTTTTCTCCCAGGCTTCCAGAATAATACAATGGGGCAACATATCCCGGTCAGCACAAGGAGACAAAACACTGTGAATGTGGAGGTCGGCTAAAAAAACCCCCTTAGCCATGTCTTTTGGTGCCTGGTATCCCCAGAGAGAAAAGAACACTAACCGCCTGATAGCTGGTCAAAGAAGTGCGTAAAATAGTTACGCCTTCTTTTTGAGCTCTTTTCCTTGTTTCTTCGTTTATCTCCTGGTAATTAGAAACCACTATACAAGGTATGCCTACTAACACTGCTACCGCCACTGTGTTTGGGTGAGATTGGATGGTAACCCAGACGCTTCCCTCTTTAGCATTGGCAATGCAATCACTGAGAAGGTCTCCACAGTATCCTCCTTCTATATCTTGTTCCTCCATCCTCTCTCCTACTACTACTTCCGCCTTTAATGGCTCAACGATTTGAGTCACTCTCAAAATTTTTCATTCCTCCTTTTTTTTAGCCATGGTTTGCGGAGCCCTGTTGGCTAAGGCATGAATCTCCTCGGATAAGCTGAGCAACTGATCTCGTAACATAAAAGGACAATCTATTTCTTCCGCCTTTCCCCTTACTATATCTTCTGCCAGAGCTCTACAGGTGGGAGAACCACAGGCCCCGCAATCCAAACCGGGGAGTTTTTCTAAAAGTTTTTCAATCATTTGGTATTTTTCCAGAGCTCGCTTAAAATCTTTATCCAGTTTTAAAACTTCCTTAGCCTGGTAAGCCTTTTTCCTTTCAAATACTCCCTCTCTGCGCCATTTCTCCATTTCTCCCTTTCTTATGGGTCGAAATTCAGTATACTTCTTAAGTAGATGATTGATACTTACCTTAGCAATGAAAGGATTCTGCACTGCCAGTACTCCTCCAATACACCCTCCCACACAGGCTTGAGCTTCACAGTAAACTACATTCTTCAATTCTCCCATCTCGATTTTCTCCAGCACTGAAATAACTTGATGGATGCCATCCACAGCCATATATTCTCCCTCTTTTAATGACTCCTGCTCTCCTCCTGAGCGAGCCCAGCCAATGCCTCGGAAACTGGCGAGAGGTAAAGAAGAAGATTCTTCTAACTCCTCTACTATATTAACGAGACGAGAATAAATGTTAGCTATAGAGATAGCTCCATCTATGTGTCCTAAAACACCTTCGCTTTGTTTAGATTCAGTTACCTTGGCCGGACAAGGAGTGATAAAAAAAACTCCGATGTCTTCGGGACGATACCCCTTTTCCATAGCCTGTAATCTCGCCAATTTGGCCGTTACTCCCAGAGGAGAATCTAAGGGAAGCAAATTTTCTATTAAGGAAGGAAATCTGACCTCTATCAACCTTACTACCGCAGGACATGCAGAAGAAATTATCGGAGTAACTATCTCTCTTTTTTTTAAATAACGATCAATCTCCTCTGCCAGAATTTCTGCCCCCCGGGCTACTTCAAAAACCTCCTGAAAACCCAGATGCAAAAGACCCTGGAGTATTTTACCCAGAGAAATGTCTACTTTAAATTGAGCATAAAAAGCGGGAGCGGGAAGAGCTATAGCACAGGGGAATTTTTTTATAACTTCTAAAGAATCAGATTGAGCGTATTTAGCATGGTTAGGGCAAATCCGAATGCATTCTCCACAATCAATACATCTCTCTTCATCAATTCGAGCTTTCCCTTCTTTCACCCGAATGGCCTCCGTGGGACAATGGCGAATACAATGGGTACAGCCTTTACATTTCTCTTCATCTAGGCGAACAGAATGGAAAATTTCCTCCTCTATCACAGAACTTACTCCTCTGAGTTAAGAAAAAAATCCATAATCACTTTAGTTCCCTCTCCTACCCGGGTATCAATTTCCAGGCGATCAGAGCATTTCTTCATATTAGAAAGCCCGTATCCCGCTCCAAAACCCATTTCTCTTATATGAGGAGGAGCGGTAGAATAACCCTCTTGAAAGGCCAGCTCCAGGTCTGGTATGCCTGGACCCTGGTCATCCACTTCAATGTGCACCTGATCTTCATAAATTTGAGTGGTAAAAACCCCTCGATAAGCATGAATCACCACATTCATCTCTGCTTCATAAGCGGCAATCACTATCCGACGATTAAAAGAAGGAGGGAAGCCTACCTGCTGAAGAACTTTTTTCAATTCACTGGACACATCACCGGCACTCTGAAAATCTCCCCCCACAATTTCCCGCTCTATTTCCACTAAAACTTTATCTTCTCCCATTCACACTTCACTACAACCCTTCAATCCCCGTAAATAAAGCCTCCCACAGGATTCATACATAGGCAAACGAGTAGTTAAAAGGGGAATCTTCTTGATGGTGGCTAACTCGATGGTGTAATTATCGGGCTTCTTTCCTCGCACAAAAATAACCCCTATTATGTCACTCATTTCCGCAGTACGAATTACTTGAGAATTGGTTAAGCCAGTAAGGAGTACAGAATTTTCTTTAGTAAAAGCCAGAACATCACTTAAAAGGTCGCTTCCGCAGGCAGAGGATGGCTCTCGATCCAGGAATTCTTCCCCTGCTAGCACCTCAGCTTGTAATATCTCTTTTATTTCTCGCAAAGTCATATAATTTTTCCCTACTTTCCCAAAAAAGATTCTATTCCCTGGCTCTTTAACTTGCTAACCACTTTCTCAGCCTCGTCCCTGCTTTGAAAACCATATATTCTAACTCTATACAATCCTGAAACAGGCTCAGAAACAGCTTGATAGCCAAGCCCTTTCAAGGTCTCCACCATTTTTTGAGCATTCTCTGGTTTAGAAAATGCTCCACACTGAACAAAAAATTCTCCTGAAGGAGCTTCGGCTACCCGGGGAGGAGGAGTTTTAGTTTCTCGAGGAGGCTCAACCCTTTTTTCTTCCGGGAAAGGGGTTGCAGCTACCCGGGGAGGAGAAACTTCTTCTCCCTCTGGTACTGGAGAAGGAACCATCTCCTGGGGTGTTTCTTGAGGTAAAAACTCTTCCTCTTCAGGAAAATAAGAAGAAAAAGGAACTTCTACTTCTTTTACCTCTATTTTTCTCTCAAAAATACCACCAGTAAGGAGATATTCGGTGTAATAATCCAGATCTCCTCGAGCTATAAAAAAAGCAATAACTACTACCAATAAGCCTCCGAGAAGAATTATAATTGTTTCTACCGGATCCCGTCTTTTCAAAAAAGCAAAGGGGTTACTCATCAGATACCCTCAAGCAAGGTCTCTAATTTTTCCTTCTCCTTAATTAAATCAGCAAAGCGCTTCTTTTCCTTTTCTACTACTTCCTCCGGAGCTCGATGCAGAAAGGAGAAGTTATTAAGACGTTCTCTCAGTCTTTCCTCTTCTTTTTGAAGACGGGAAAGTTTTTTATTCAAACGCTCCACCTCCTTATTGAGGTCAATCACACCTCCCACCAGAAGATAAATATCCGCTCCCTGCACTCTTCCTGTGGCCACTGATTCTGGCTTTTTCAAATTATAACCAGCTTCCAGTATCGAACATTTAGCCAGGCTTTCTACATAAGAGAAATTACCTTTCATATATCGGTAGCTTTCCTCATCAGATAAATTGAGTATTACCTGGCATTCTTCTTTGGGAGGGATACCCAGTTCCGCCCGTAAATAGCGGATTTCCCTTATAACATCCTGTAAAAAGTAAATAGTTTTCTCTGCCTCTTCATCTAACCATTTCTCTTCTTTATAAGGCCAGGGGGCAATCATGATGCTCTCTCTTTCTTTCACAGGAAGGTTCTGCCAGATTTCTTCGGTAATAAAAGGAACCACAGGGTGCAAAAGCTTTAAAATCCCTGAAAGTAAATAAATGAGGACGTTTTGAGCTTTTCTTTTTTTTCTCTCTCCCCCCTGGTAAAGGTCTATCTTGCTCCACTCAATATACCAATCACAATATTCTCCCCATACAAAATCGTAAAGAAGTTGAGCATATCGACCAAAATCTAAACTATCCAGCGCCTCCTCTACTTCACCTAATAAACGATGAAAACGAGAAATAATCCAGCGGTCTTTAATATCGAGGTCTACAAGTCCTTCAAAAGCTGAAAAACCTTCTTCATTCATCAATACAAAACGAGAAACATTCCACAATTTGTTCATGAAATTACGTGATGCTTCTATTCTCTCCCGAGAGAGATTAATGTCTCTACCTTGCACCGTAAGCCAACCCAGAGCAAAGCGCAAAGCATCCGCTCCGTACTGGTCTATTATTTCTAAAGGATCAATAGCATTGCCCGAAGACTTGCTCATTTTCTTTCCCTGAGCATCCCGCAATAAGGGAGTAATATAAACTTTCCGGAAGGGAACATCTCCCATAAACTTCAGGCCCATCATAATCATACGTGCTACCCAGAAAAAAATGATATCAAAACCGGTAATTAAAACTGATGTGGGATAAAAAGTCCTCAGGTCTTCGGTATCTTCTGGCCACCCGAACACCGAAAAAGGCCAGAGAGCAGAGCTGAACCAGGTATCCAGGACGTCTTCATCCTGCTTTACTTCCCCCCCACAACGGGGACAGCTCTCCGGGGTATCTCGATGAGCGAAAACATAACCACAATCCTGACAATAAAAAACAGGAATGCGATGTCCCCACCACAACTGGCGTGAAATACACCAGTCTTTGATATTCTCCATCCATTCAAAATAGACTTTTTCCCAGCGCTCAGGGACAAACTCTATCTTTTTTTGTTTAACCACCTCTATGGCTGGCTGAGCCAGGTCCTTCACTCGAACAAACCACTGTTTAGAAACCAGAGGTTCTACCACAGTAGAACAGCGATAACAATGTCCCACTGAGTGAGAATAATCTTCTATTTTTTCCAAGTATTCTTCTTCTTTTAATTTTTCCACCACTCTTTCCCGGGCTTCTTCCCGAGAAAGACCAGAAAAGTTGAGAGCTTCTTCGCTCATAAAACCCTGCTCATCGATAACCTTGACCAGAGGTAGCCCATGTTTTCTTCCCAATTCAAAATCGTGGGGGTCATGAGCAGGGGTAACCTTAAGCACCCCGGTTCCAAAATCAATATCCACGTATTCATCAGCAATAATGGGGAGTTCCCTTCCTGTGAGCGGCAGAATAGCTATTTTCCCTACCAGGTCTTTATAGCGCTCATCATGAGGGTTTACTGCTAAAGCTACATCTCCCAGCATGGTCTCCGGCCTTGTAGTAGCCACTACCAAATAATTATCTTCATCTTTGAGATAGTATCTCACATAATAAAGGTGAGCGGGAACCTCCGTATACTCCACTTCAATATCAGCCAGTGCTGTTTCACAGCGGGGACACCAGTTTACAATGTATTCGTCTTTATAAATTAAACCCTCTTCAAAAAGTCGGACAAAAACTTCCCGCACCGCCCGAGATAAACCTTCATCTAAAGTAAAGCGCTCCCTCGTCCAATCGCAAGAAGCTCCCATCTTCTTCAATTGTTTTACAATTCTCTCATGATAACGCTCTTTCCACTCCCAGACTCTTTCCAGAAACTTTTCTCTGCCTAAATCATGGCGACTCAGCCCTTCTCGAGACAGTTGCTTTTCTACCACATTTTGAGTAGCAATGCCTGCATGGTCAGTTCCCGGTACCCAGAGAGCCCGATAACCTTGCATTCTTCGATAACGGATTAATATATCCTGAAGGGTGAGGTTTAAGGCATGCCCCATGTGAAGATGACCGGTAACGTTAGGAGGAGGAATAACTATAGAAAAAGGAGGAGCCGGGGAGGGAGGAGGAGTAAAATAACCTTTCTCCTCCCAGAATTCATACCATTTATCTTCCACCGAAGAGGGTTCAAAAACTGGAGAAATAATAGTTCGTTCATTCATTATGTATTTCCCTTACGCCGATTGTTCTTCTTTAGCACTTTCTCCCTCCAAAAAAGGAAGAAGAGTACCACTTTTGACCGCTTCTTCATTGATCACTACTTTTTCAATATCTTTGCGAGAAGGCAACTCAAACATCAACTCCACCATTAACTTTTCCATTATAGCGCGCAATCCTCGTGCTCCTGTGCCTTTAGCCATAGCCTCCTGAGCAATAAGGCGCAGTGCACCTTCAGTAAAAATGAGTTCTGCTCCTTCCATTTTTAACAAGCTCTGGTACTGTTTAACCAGACTATTGCGAGGCTCGATAAGAATACGTACCAAATCTTCCTCGCCTAAGGGGTCAAGAGCACAAACTACTGGAATACGTCCCACAAATTCGGGAATAACACCATACCTTATCAAATCTTCTGGTTGAACTTCACTTAAAGGATTAAATGAATCCGTAGTAGAAGAAGCTTCTCGCGCCCCAAAACCAATTTTGTGGTCTTTTAAGCGGCTTTCAACTATTTTATCTAAACCTACAAAAGCGCCTCCGCAAATGAAAAGAATGTTTTCAGTATTAATCTGGATAAATTCCTGATGAGGATGCTTCCTCCCTCCCTGGGGAGGAACATTAGCCATGGTCCCTTCCAGGATTTTCAATAAAGCCTGTTGTACTCCCTCACCTGATACATCTCGGGTGATGGAAGGACCTTCTCCTTTGCGAGCAATTTTATCTATCTCATCTATATATATAATTCCTCTTTCCGCTTTTTTGATATCAAAGTTAGCATTCTGAATCAAACGAAGCAAGATGTTTTCCACATCCTCCCCTACATATCCGGCCTCGGTTAAGGTAGTAGCATCGGCAATGGCGAAGGGAACATTAAGCAACAAAGAAAGGGTGCGAGCCAAAAGAGTTTTACCACTTCCCGTCGGTCCAATAAGTAAAATATTGCTTTTTTCTATCTCTATATCTTCCCTGGAGCTGTAGGTAATTCGTTTGTAATGATTGTAGACTGCTACAGAAAGAACTTTTTTGGCTCTCTCCTGTCCTATCACATACTGGTCTAGAAAAGCTTTTATCTCCTTGGGAGAAGGTAGCTTTTCCAGAGCCAGATCTGACTTTCGGTGTTTATCGTCTTCTTTGATGATTCCGTTACACAACTCCACGCACTCGTCACAAATGTACACTCCCGGACCAACTATAAGCTTCTTAACCTCTGATTGATTCTTACCACAGAAGGAACAGCGCAACTTCAATTTTTCCTCCTCATACTTAGGCATTATTATTTACTTCTCCTTTTTGTTTTTTTCTTCCGGATAAAGAACCTTATCTATTAACCCGTATTTCCGCGCTTCTTCGGGAGACATAAAGTAGTCTCTTTCTGTATCGTTTCTAATCTTTTCTACCGGTTTTCCAGTATGATGGGCTAATATTTCATTCAACTTTTCTCTAATTTTAATCATCTCCCGAGTATGAATCTCAATATCAGACACCTGTCCCTGGGCTCCACCTAAGGGCTGATGAATCATCACCCGGGAATTAGGTAAAGCCATCCTTTTACCCGGAGCTCCAGCAGCCAAAATCACTGCCGCACCACTGGCTGCCTGTCCGATGCAAATAGTGGCTACATCCGGGTTTATATACTGGATGGTATCATAAATAGCTAAAGTAGAAGAAACCAAACCACCAGGGCTATTGATATAAAGATTTATGTCTTTTTCCTTGTTAGCTGCTTCTAAAAAAAGTAACTGAGCAATAACCAGATTAGCTATCGTATCGTCTATTTCCGTTCCTAAAAAAACAATCCTGTCTTGCAAAAGACGAGAGTAAATGTCATAAGCTCTCTCCCCGTGGGGTGTTTGCTCCACCACCATCGGTACTAAGTAACTATTCATCAGAAGAAAGTCCTTCATCTTATCATCTCCTCTTCCGGGTCTCCCAATGCTTTCCACTGATCTAAATTTATAGGCTCCTCCAGCTCTTTGACTTTCACCTTCTGAGCTATATCTTTAATAGTTTTCCTGTCTCTTATATTGCTTTTTACTCCTTCTATTCTATCACTTAATTCCAAGATTTCTTTTATTTCCTCTTTGGTTTTACCTGTCTTCTTCGCTATCTCTTCAAACTCGGCCATCAAATCCTCTTCCGTAACCAAAATCTCATTTTCTTCAGCGTATTTCTCCAGAACGAAGAATTTCCGAAGTTCCCAGCGGCCTAAATCCCGTAAATTTTTTTCCAGAGTGGCAAAATCCATATCCATTAACTCTAAATAGCGGTCCAGGGTTAAACCGTCCTTCTCCAGATCTTCCTTCAGAATGTCTATGCGCTGGCGGACATCAATGTCCAACAGGGCCTCAGGAATATAAACTTCAGATTCCCGACATAGAGCCACTACCGCTTCTTTCTCCAATCTCTCCTCCACTATATCTTGAGCCAGGGCTTCTAATTTTTCTCTAACTCTGTTTTTTAAATCTTCTATGGAATTTAACCCTTCTTCTAAACCAGATAGAAACTCCTCATTTACCTCTGGCCTTTCTTTTCCCATTATTCCACTTATCGAAAACTCTATTTCGGTTTCTTCCTCTTCTCCCTGAGTAATTTTCCCCTTTTCTCCTACTCTCATACCTAAAACTTCTCGGGCAATAGATTTCTCTTTATCTAAAGAAGACTCTGCTACCACAGCATAATCTTCGTCTTCTATTTTTAGCATAACCAGATCCCCTTCTCTTGCTGGTTCACCTTCCCCTTTATCTTTCCAGGTACTACGAGAGTCTATCAATTTCTCCACTTCTTTTTCTACATCTGATTCTCTAATCTCCAAACGATACTTTCTTACTTCTAACTCCCCGGGATCGGCTAACTTTACTTCTGGTTCCTCTATTACCTGAAGACGCAAAACTAAAGGCTCGTCTTCCTCTGCATGCACTATCTCTAAGTCCGGTTCACCAATTACTCTAATGCTCTCCTGAGTCAATACTTCTTGAACTACTTGAGGAATTAAATCTTGAGTCATTGTTTCTAAAATAAAGTCTTCGCCGGCAAAGCTCCGCAAAATACCTCGGGGGGCTTTCCCTTTTCTAAATCCTGGCACGGTCATTCTGTAGCTCAGCTCTCGGTAAACTTTATCCAATGCCTCATTTACTCTCTCTTTCTCCACCGTAATTTCCATCTCTACTACATGTTTTTCTTTTTCCTCTTTTTTAACTTCTACCATTTGTATCCACCTTTCTTAAACTAAAGTGTTAGATTTGTATAAGGTATAATAAAAACAGGAGTTATACCTCAAATCTTTCTCATTGAGGTATAACCCAGTTCATTCGATTTTATTTTACTATAATCTCTCTGGCAGTCAAGAAACTCATCTATTCCAAATAGCGTTGTCTCTTAAATTAGATTTGTCCGGAAACTTATCTCCCTCCTTCTAACCGGTAAGCTAAATATTCAGGAAGTCCACTATGTAATATTTTATAAGAGGCAGAAGAAATGTCATAGTCTACCCTTTTTATCTCCACTATTCTCTTCTCCGTATCAAAAATGGCAAAGCTAGCCTGGGGGTTGCCATCCCGGGGTTGCCCTACACTACCACAATTTATTAAATATCTATTATCAGGAAGTATCTCCAATTTTCCCCCTTCTCGAAAAGAAATCCTCTCTACTCTCCCACTCTCCTCCAGGATATAAGCTTCAGCCTGGTGAGTATGCCCAAAAAAACAGAGAGAGAAAGAAAAACTTTCAAATATCTCTCGAGCTATAAAAGGATGATCAATATACTCTTCTGTGGGCTGACGAGGACTCCCATGAACCCACAGAGCCTGAAGAAAATCAGAAATGACAGGAGGCAGAGACCGAATAAACCGGATACTGAAGGAACTCAAACGTTTCTGAGTCCAGAGCAAAGCTCGAAGAGCAAGAGGATTAAACCAGGAAAGAGGTAACTCACCAATGCAAGCAGCTTCATGATTGCCCAGAAGTACTTTAGCTTTTTTCTCTACTACCCACCTCACACAATCCTCTGGTTCTGCTCCATAGCCGATGATGTCTCCCAGAACCATGACATCTTCTAACTTCTCTATCTCCTCCGATACCCTCTCTAAGGCATCAAAGTTGCCATGAATATCAGCGAGAATGGCAACTTTCAACTCATCCCGTCAATCCTTTTCCTTTGATTCTCATAATGCTTACCACCGAAGAACGAGCTAACTCATCCAGTTTAAGAGTAATATATTTTATGGTCTCCTGTAAATTGGGAATCAGGACATACTCTAAAGCGTTAACCCGTCGGCGAGTTTTTTCTATCTCCACCGCCAGGAGCTCGATAGTTTTTTCTGCTTCTGCCAGTTTAACCATCAAGGGGAAAACCTGGAAAAAAGAGCTAAAAGCTTCATCTATTTCTGCCGGAGTATTTATTAAACTGTAGGTATAGGGGTCTCCTTCTACCTTGACCTCAAAATGAGGAACTTTTACTCCGGTAACATGGCGAACCTGAACCTCAAGCCCCAATCGCTCTCCCGGGAAAACAGTGATTAACTTTTTATCTTCCTCAGAAAGCAAAAGAGAAGCTTTACTCTGAGCTTCAAAAGCTTTAACGATTTCTTCTTCGATTTCCTGACGCAGGTAACGATTTTCTCTCACCGTGCGAATAAAATCCTGCATCAGGGCGTCTAATTTATCTTTTAAGAGCTTATGACCCCGTTCTGCCATGCTCAAACGACTTTTAAGCTTCATGAGCTCCATACGATTGGGATTAACATTCAATCTCAAGGGAAATCCTCCTATTCTTCAGAAGAAGAACTCTGGCCATTATAAAAATGTTCCAGGTGAATATCTTGAATACGCTTCAGTTCCTCTCGAGGTAACATGCGTAATAAATCCCAGCCCCGGGAGAGGGTGTCTTCAATGCTTCGGTCTTCGTACTCTCCCTGTTGAACAAACTTTTCTTCAAACTCCTCAGCAAACCTCATATACAAGCGGTCAAGATCAGTAAGAGAAGCCTCTCCCAGAATAGTAGCCAGTTCTTCCGCCTCTCTTCCTCGAGCATAAGCAGCAAACAGCTGATTAGCCACATCAGGATGATCTTCTCGAGTTTTACCTTCACCAATTCCTTTATCTCTAAGTCGAGAAAGAGAAGGCAAAACATCAATGGGAGGATAAATGCCTTTATGCTGCAGCTGCCGATTTAAAATTATTTGCCCTTCAGTAATATAACCAGTGAGGTCGGGAATAGGATGAGTTTTATCATCTTCGGGCATGGTGAGAATTGGAATCTGAGTAATAGAGCCTTTCTTGCCCCGGATTCTACCCGCCCGCTCATACATAGTAGCCAGGTCAGTATATAGATATCCAGGATAACCTCTTCTTCCCGGAACTTCTCTCCTAGCAGCAGAAACCTCTCGTAAAGCCTCACAGTAGTTAGTCATATCAGTTAATATTACTAAAACCTGCATATCCATTTCAAAAGCCAGAAATTCTGCCGCGGTAAGAGCCATGCGCGGGGTAATGATTCGCTCTACCACCGGATCATCAGCCAGATTAACAAAGATAACCGACCGCTCAATGGCTCCGGTGTTACGCAGCTCAGATATGAAATAATTAGCTTCTTCAAAAGTAATACCCAGAGCTCCAAAAACTACGGCAAATTTTTCCTCTTCTCCTAATACTTTAGCCTGGCGAGCAATTTGGGCAGCCAGACGAGCATGAGGTAAACCAGAAGCAGAAAAAATGGGAAGCTTCTGTCCTCTTACCAGAGTATTCAAACCGTCAATAGCTGAAATCCCGGTTTGAATAAAGTCGATAGGATAGTCTCGAGTTACAGGATTTATGGGGTTACCGTTAACGTCCAGACGAGCATCAGGAACAATTCCCGGACCACCATCAATAGGAACTCCCGAACCATTAAAAACTCTCCCCAGAATATCGGGAGAAACAGAAAGCTCCATCACTCTTCCTAAAAACCTGACTTTGCTTTGCCCGACACCTATCCCTTCTGTTCCTTCAAAAACTTGCACCAGCGCCCTGCCTCTGCTGGTCATAAGCACCTGACCCCGCCGTCGCGAGCCATCCTGCAACTCTATCTCCACAATCTCCATATATCGGGCATCTTCCACTTCTTCTACAGTGAGCAAAGAGCCAGCCACTTCTGAAATAGTGGTAAATTCTTTATACATTGCTTTCAACCTCGCCCCTCAGTTTATTGGCTATTTCCTCTTGAACTTCCTCTATGAGTTTTTCCAGAGTCTCAATTTTCTCTTCAGGAATATATTTCGCTCTCCCTATTTTCTCCCGAGAAGGAATAGAAAGAATATCTCTCAAAGATAAACCTTTCTCTAAAGCTTTTAAACCTTCCTGATAATAAGTAATAATGAGTTTCAGCATCAAGTATTGTTTACGCAAAGAACTAAAAGTATCTACCTCCTGGAAGGCACTCTGTTGAAGAAAATCTTCCCGGATAGATCGAGCTATTTCCAGAACAAATCTTTCCCGAAAAGATAGCGATTCTACTCCCACTAAACGCACTATTTCCTCTAACTCTGCTTCCTGCTGGAGAATTTGCATAGCCAGATTTCGATTGGCAGAAAAATCAGGAGCCACATTTTTCCTCCAGAAATTTTCCAGATGAGGAAGGTAAAGAGAATAGCTAATCAGCCAGTTAATAGCTGGAAAATGACGCTGATAAGCCAATCTATCTTCCAGCCCCCAGAACACCTGTACTACTCGCAGAGTGTTTTGAGTCACAGGTTCTGATAGGTCACCACCGGGAGGTGATACCGAACCAACCACGGTCAAAGAACCAGTTCTATCTTCTTTTCCTAAAGCGACCACTTTCCCAGCTCGTTCATAAAAACTGGCTATCCGGCTTCCTAAATAAGCAGGAAACCCTTCATCTCCGGGCATTTCTTCCAGACGGCCAGAAATCTCTCGCATAGCCTCTGCCCAGCGAGAAGTAGAATCAGCCATAAGAGCTACTTTGTAGCCCATATCCCGAAAATATTCAGCCATGGTAATTCCCGTATAAACCGAAGCTTCACGCGCAGCCACCGGCATATTAGAAGTATTGGCAATTAAAATAGTCCTTTTCATAAGAGGTTCCCCGGTGTAGGGGTCAACCAATTCGGGGAACTCCATCAGCACGTCGGTCATCTCGTTACCCCGTTCCCCGCAACCAATGAAGACTATAACATCAGCATCTGACCATTTAGCCAGCTGGTGTTGCACCACTGTTTTTCCGCTTCCAAAAGGACCGGGAATGCAGGCTACTCCTCCTTTGGCTATAGGGAAAAAGGTATCGATAACTCGCTGCCCGGTGATTAAAGGCTCATCCAGGTTTATCTTTCTTTTATAGGGACGAGGAGTCCTGACTGGCCAGCGCTGTATTAAAGTTATGGGTTTTTCTTCTCCCTCCTGGTCAACTATGGCAATCACTTCTTCTACAGTAAAAGAACCTTCTTTTATTTCCTTCACTTTTCCCCGAACCCCGGGAGGAACCATGACCCGGTGAGTGATAGCAGTGGTTTCAGGTACTTCTCCTAATATATCTCCTGGTTCTACTTCTTCTCCTACTTTAACTAAGGGATGAAAATCCCATTTTTTAGAGCGATCCAGAGGAGGAACTTCTACTCCTCGGGCAATAAAATCACCAGAAATTTCTCGAATAACTTCCAGGGGTCTCTGTGTTCCATCAAAAATGTTACCTATCAACCCCGGGCCTAGCTCCACGCTCAGCGGTTCATAAGTTGATTCCACCGGCTCCCCGGGTCGGATTCCCGCTGTTTCTTCGTAAACCTGAATGGTGGCTTTATCCTGGTCAAGACCAATAATCTCTCCCACCAGTTTCTTTTCTCCCACTTTTACCAGGTCATACATCTTTGCCCCGGGAAGTCCTATCGCTACGACCACTGGTCCATTGACACTCAATATTGTACCTTTAGCGCTTCCCTCCAACATCATCATTCCTCTCTCTATAAAGTTATATCGCTCCCGGCCGCTATTCGCACCAGCTCCCTTATGAACTCAGATCCTTTCCCTATTTCTTCCTTCCGGGTAGGAATGCCTAAAATAACCGGCAAGGCCTCGGAGCGCTGGTCTTCAAAATGATCCTTAATCAAAGAATAAAACTTCCACTCGGTGAAAATCAGGGCATAATTGCTTCTCCGCAACAGGGGTAAAAACCCCTTTGCTTCTTCTGCGGAGTAGGCTACATAAACATCAAATCCCATGCCTCGAAAACAGAGGCTATTTTCTTCTCCTCCTACAAAAGCCAAACGACTATCACTCATAGTAACACTCTCGCAATTTACTTTTTATTTTTTCGCTCTCTAAACCAAAATATTTTCCTTCTAAAACCAAGCGCAAATTCTTGACGTCTATACTTTGCGCCCAGAGAAATCCAAAAACCGGCTCCGGACCAAAAGCTTTCCATCGATAAGAACGAATAAAATCTAAAAGATAATTATCCATATTTCGCTCTATTTCCGCTAAATAAGAAGGGTCATCCCGGAAAATTCCTTTTTCGGGAAGAAGAAAATCGAAACCAAAGTTATCAACTTCTTCCGCCACTTTCTCTGCAGGGGCACTCAGCATCTCTATAAATTTTTCTTCGGGAAAAAGCGGTTGAGGAAAGTAAAGAAGACGCATCAACTCCCCTTTTCTTTCCTGATAACGAGCTCGGAAAACTGCTCGGAAATAGGCTAAAAGCACAAAGGCTAGAAGCCAATTTTTGAGAACCCTGCTTTCCATTTCTTGAGCCAAGAGATAAACTTGCTCTAAATAATGCCTATCTAAAACCATTTCCACTGCCTGAATAACTCGGTAATTCTCATAAGCTTCTAAACTATCATTTATAGCTTTGATCCACAGATCAGGGAGATATTCTCGAGTTTCTCCTCCCAAAAATCTGTTTACTCTTACCAGATTTAAGGTCGTGGGGTAAGTCTCTTCCAAAGTCTTACCTGCTAAACGATACTTTAAAATTAATTTCATTTCACTAAAATCAAAAGGCCAGATAAAAAAACGAGCGATTTCATCTCCTGGAGAATGACTGTTTATTTCCTGTATAGTTTGCCAATAGTGACTCACCAAAGCTTTATCAATATCATAAATACGGGGAGGAACATTCTGAAAAACATCTCCCCAGTAAGGAATCTCTGCTACTCCCCGTAGAGCCTGCTCTAAGTTTTCTGAACGGAGCAAATTCTCCAGGGTTCTCTGAGTCAAAAGACCTCGCTCTAGTGCTCTTACTCTACCTACTAAATAAGCATAGCGTGTATCTCCACTACCACTAGGCTTTCTCAAATCTGTAATCATTGTTAACCCTCAAAAAGCAGAGCAGAAATTCTTCTTTCGTTCTCTCTAATGTACTCTTCCACCACAGAAACAAAGCTCAAATCTACCATCATACCTCCTCGCCTCAAGAGAAAGCCTCGTTCTATGTCCTCTGCTATTCCACCAAAGCGCAAAGATAAGTTTTTCTCTTCATTTATCTCCTTCACAAAACCACTGCCCCAGATTTCTGCTTCCCGAGGAGCCATACATACTTCTTCATCTCCGCTAACCACATACTGGGTAAGGAACTCTTTACACCATTCCCTGCCTTCTGTTTCTACCTTTTCCACAAAAGCTGCCACTAAACTCTCCTGCAGTTGCTCCCAGGCCTGATGTTTAACTTTACCCACCTCATTTTTCCCTGCTAATCTTGCCTGGGCAAGCCTGCGCTGGACTTCAAGCTCTACCTCTTTTCTGCGCTCTGCTAATAATCGATCAGCTTCTTCTTTTAATTCCTTCTGAGCCCTTTCCAACTGAGCGCTGGCTCTGGTCCGGGCTTCTTCTAAAATTCTTTTCTTTTTGAGTTCTGCTTCTTCCTCAATTTTCCGCAAAATATCTTCTAAAGGCATAATCTGGCCCCTGTTAAACTTGAATAGAATTCAAAAGAAGAATAGTAGCAAGCAAAGCTAAAACGGCATAAGTTTCTACCATGGCAGGAAGAATAATAGCCCTTCCTGTTTCTTCTGGCCGGCGAGCAATCATCCCAATAGAGGCAGCTGAAGTTCTTCCCTGATAAACGCCTGAAACAAGGCCTACAATGGCTACAGGAAGACAAGCAAATAATATTTGCAAACCCTGAGCAACGTTTATTTCTACCGGAGTTCCACCAAAAAGACCCAATTTAATTAATACCCAAAATCCAGCTAATAATCCATAGATGCCCTGCGTTCCAGGCAGCGCCTGCATAAGCAAAATTTGCCCAAACTTATTAGGGTCTTCAGTTAACACACCCGCGCCTGCTTCTCCAGCAATGCCTACTCCCATTGCCGAACCAATCCCTGCTAACCCTATAGCCAAGGCAGAACCTAAAAGTGCGAATGCCAGTCCATCAATCATAGATTACAGAACCTCCTTCAGCTTATTTTGACGTATTTGGTTTTATAACCAAAAGGTTTAAAGCTTTTACCTCCATCTTCGTAAAACTTGTTGAAGAACTCTACATACTGCAAACGAGCAGAATGAACAAAAGCACCTAATCCACTCATCAATAAATTGAAAAGGTGAAACACTAAAGCCACTATCAAAGCAATAAGCCATCCAATATAAGGATAACCTCCAAATAAAGACCCTAAAGTACGAGCTAAAATGGCAATGATAGTACTAGAAAGACCTAAAGCAAAAAGACGTGAATAAGAAAGGGTATCCCCCAGATAAGATACCAAATCGTAAAGACTCAAAAGGCCAGATAAAAACTTCATAATGGGATTTTTTTGATGTCTGCCTTGAGTAGCTACTAAAAAAATAACACCCCCTATTATAATAGGTAAAGCCACCGAAGCTAAAAGAGGAGAGACAGCAATGCCCACTATATACATCACTATCGAAACCAAAAATATAAACCAGCTCAAGTGATCCATGATAGCTACAGCATAATTACCTCTCTTCCACTCTTTCATGACAGCAAGCATTATACCCACTAAAATCTGCACTATACCTACTCCCAAAGAAAAGATGAGCATAGGAAGAGGATTATTTAAAGGATCAATAACCATTAAGCCGTTTTTCAGAGTAGTTAAAAAAGATAAAGAGGGAGGAAAATAATCAAAAAGGTCCCCCAGCCAGGAACCAGTAAAAGTCCCCACCAAAATAGCGCCAACTCCTCCCCAGGCTAGCATACGAAGAAAAAGCTTGGTAGAATCAGAAATATCCAGACAAGCGGCAGCAATAAACCCAGAAAGGGCCAATACTAAACCATATATAACATCTCCCAAACACATGCCAAAGAAAAAGAAGAAAAAGCCTGCTACAAAAGGAGTAGGGTCTATTTCAGTATAGTTAGGAAGACCGTAGAGATGAGTTAAAACCGAAAAATTGTTCACCCAGGAATTATTTTCCAAGCTGACGGGTACGCTCTCTCCTTCTTTAGGTTCTCTATGATAAAGAACCCATTCTTTACCCACTTGGGAGATAGATTCTTCTACCAGAGGTAAATCTTCTTTTTTTACCCATCCGCTAATGTAACAAGTCTCTTTAGTTTTCAAAAGCTTGGTTTCACTCTGATAACGCTCCCACAGGCTCAAATAGTAATCATAAGCTATTTTAAATTCTTTCTCAAATTTTTCTTGTAGAGCTGCTTTCTCTATAAGCTTTGATTGTTCCTCTTGAAGCTCACCAATCCGGTGTTCTAAATCTTCTATTATTTCTTGAGGAGTACCTTCAAAAGGCTGAGGAAGGCTCACAGGGGAAAGAGAAAGCTCAGCTAAAACCTCTTCCATAGCTTCCTCTTCGCTTTTATGTATTATCACCCACCATAAAACATTTCCCCCTTTTCCGGGAAATTCTTCTCTCAACCAGGCTAAATTTCTCTCCTTCAATTTTTCTTCTAATGCTTCTTTCTTTTTAGGAGGAAACTCCAGAAGAAAGCTGCGAGTATAGAGAGTGCCTCGCAAGTTCTCCAGCGGGACCTCCACCGATTGAATTTTTTTCATAAACTCCAGGTTAGAATTTAACCGATTTAAGTTACTACGAATGTTGTTAAGCTCTTCCTCCCAATCCAGGAAGGTCTTATAAAGAGGAATGTAATCAAAACTACAGCTCAAAAAATCTTCTTTTTCCATATGAATAGGAGAGGGGAAAAGAGACTGAGCAATCCCTAGCTTTTCTGAGCGATATTTATCAATAAAATCTAAGCAATAGCTCAACTCCCCCAGACGGCGTTCTAATTCTCCTAGTTCTACTGAGGGAGAAACAAACTCATCGAACAAGTCTTTTTCGTCTTCTGTTATTTCCAAAACTCCCAAATCTTGCAACTGGTCAAGAATTCCTTTTCGTAGAGAGTGGTGAGCAATAACGCCCACTTTCTCCATCGCACTAATTGCCATATTCTTCTCCCATCTCTTCTACAAGCTGAGAAACAATATCTTTTATCCGGGAAAAAGCAATACTCTCTAACTTTTGAGCTTGATGGTGGAACTCCTCTTCTATCTTCTTCGCTTCTTTTTCTCCCTTCTCAAGCATCTCCCTTCTCAAGGCTTGAGCTTTCT
>ERZ773359.571-NODE-571-length-52945-cov-178.721649_pt1 | contig 52945 bp, 38 predicted proteins | sample MGYA00374955_ERZ773359 | MGnify/ENA primary metagenome ERZ773359 (study PRJEB29098, sample SAMN04486028) | biogas fermenter metagenome | study: EMG produced TPA metagenomics assembly of the Biogas fermentation microbial communities from Germany - Plant 4 DNA1...
AGCCGGCATCCGTGGACGGCTCCGGTCAGCGTCCCAGGACGACCTCCACCCTGTTGACGTCCTGCATCACGTCGAGCGGTATCAGCGTCCCGTCCAGCTTTTTGCCGTTGACCGTCAGCGAAGCTACTCCCTTCGAGACCCTGTCCGGATTCCTGACTTCTATCTCGAAAACCTTGCCCCTGAAGATCCTGCGTACACTGAAGCCTTCCCAGTCGTGCGGGATGCAGGGGTCCACTATAAGTCCGTCATAGGAAGACCGGACGCCAAGGATATACTGCGATACGGCCACAAAGCTCCAGGAGGCCGTTCCTGTAAGCCACGAGTTCCGCGCGCGCCCGAACTTGTACGGGTGCTCCCTGCCCGTGATGAACTGTGAATACACATACGGCTCCATCGTGTAAACGTCCGCGATATCGTTCTTGGCGGCAGGCAGGAAGGACAGGTAATACTCGAACGCCCTGTCGCCTCTGCCCAGCATGCACTCGGCGATTACCGCCCATGTATTGGCATGGCAGAATATGCCGGCATTCTCCTTGAGGCCAGGCGGAAATGACGTAATGGCACCCACCTCGAGGTCAGGCTCCCTGTATGCGGGGTAGTTTTTCACGATACCGTGCTCCGTCGCCAGGTACTCCTTCAGGCTGTCCATCGCCTGCATGCCCTTTTCGGGAGAAGCCGCGCCAGATACCACGGCCCACGTCTGGCTGTTTATGAATATCATGCACTGGTCGCTTTCCTGTCCGCCGAGCTTCTTTCCGCTGTCAAGATAGCCTCTCAGGAACCATTTGCCGTCCCATGCATACTTGTCGAGATTCTCAGCTATTTCAGTCCTGTATTTGATGAAATGCTCAGCATCCGCTTTTTGCCCGACCCGTTCCGCAAGCTCGATGAATTCCGAAAGGGCGCGGTAATACAGGAATGTGCTCCAGATGCTTTCTCCCTTTCCCTTCAGGTTTATGCAGTCGTTCCAGTCCGCTGCAAGGCCCAGCAGCAGACCATGCGGTCCTCTTTTGCCCCACGAGAACTCAAGCGCCTGCTTAAGGTGCTCGTAAACAGTTGCCTCTCCCTCATCGCAGTACGGCACTTTCACACGGAGGAATTCCGTATCCCCTGTTTCCTTGATGTATGCAGGCACCGAAAGCAGCAGCCATAGATGGTCATCGGAGAAAATGAACTTCTCCGGGGGCACATTATGCGGCCCCTGTTCCCATGTAAGGGGCTGCAGGCCGTGCATTGCCGCGCCGTTGGATATCTGCCCCTTCAGCAGGTCGATGATCTTGTCGCGGCAAAGCTCAGGTATCGAATGCATGACGCCCAGCGTATCCTGGTTGGTATCGCGGTAGCCGAGGCCGTCACGTCCGCCTGCCTCATTGAAGGAAGCAGATCTGGACCAGTTGAAGGTCGTATGGCACTGGTACTGGTTCCAGATATTGACCATCGAATCCACCAGGGTGGAAGGCGTGGAACATGTATAGGCAGAAAGCCTCTTTTCCCAGTACTGTCTTACCTTTTCAAACTCTTTCTCCACGTTGGCGCGGTCGGAATAAAGCTTTTTGCATTCCTGGCCGAAGGTCTTCGCGTCACCGATGCCGACTATGTAGACGGCATATGCCTTTTCGCCAGGTTTCAGCCTGATTTTGTTCTGCACCGACGCGCAGGGGTTGCCCCCGACGGCTATGGTATTGGCATTGTGACCTCTTTCCACGGCGATAGGGTTGCCCTCGTGGCGATAGCGTCCTATGAACTCTTCCCTGTCGGTCTCGAAGCTCACGACCGGCAGCGTCGACGCCATGAAAGCCTTGGGTTCGTATATCGGCCAGAGGCGGATCGAGTAATCCACGACATCGTTCTCGTAGCCCATTCTGCACGTGTAAAGTATGTACTGGAAATTGGTCAGGTCCTGGTCCATGTTCCAGAAGCACCATTCCGCGTATGTGAACAGCGACAGTTCCCTGTCACTGTCCGACCTGTTTTCGACCTCCACTTCCCAGATCTCGACAGGCTTGTCGATGGGCACGAAAACCCTGTAATCGGATCTGATCCCCCTGTATTCGCTTTCGAATCTCGTGTACCCGAGGCCATGGCGACAGACGGTCTTATAGCTGTCCAGCGGCTTGCCGACCGGCTGCCATGACGCGGACCAGTAATCGCCGTCTTCATCATCCCTGATGTAGACATAGCGGCCCGGACGGTCCATCGGTATGCTGTTGAACCGGAACCTGAGCATCCTGGCAGACTTCGGGGATTTGTAGAAGCCGTATCCGCTTGCGTTGTTTGAGATGATGCCGCAATACTCGGCAGTGCCAAGGTAGTTCACCCAGGACATCGGTGTGTCCGGCCTTTCGATGACATACTCCCTGCCGGCATCGTCGAAGTAACCGTAACGCATAAGGCGCCCCTCCTTTATTATCTGCTTCTTGTATTTACCGGGAAATCAAACAACACTTAGATTATTTTAGCATAAAAAACATGCAAATCATATTCTTTTTGAATCTTCACGGTCCGGATACCCTGCGGCGGACAACATGTTTAGAAAAAGATTTTCTGTCAATAATAACCGAACGAAAAAAGCTTTTTTCGGAGGTAAACATGGACGATTCAACACTGAAGCTGGAAAAAAGGGATGCGGTCGGGGGCGGCCGGGCCAGAAGACTCCTGGAAAAAGGCCTGGTCCCGGCCGTTATCTACGGCAGGGGATTCGGTTCCACTCCTGTCCAGGTCGACAGATCGGAACTGAGGAAGTTCCTGAAAACCAACGGAAGGAACGCGGTTTTCAAAACCGAGTTCGCCCAGGAACATGACCTCTCGCTGATCATAAAAAACATACAGTACCATCCGGTCAACAAGGAGATAATCCACCTGGATTTCCAGAAGGTCGACCCGCAGGAGACCGTGCAGATGGAGATACCTGTCAAGGTGACAGGCGAAGAGGCATACACGCGGACCGGCAACTCGGTGCTGCACCAGTTGAACACGATCACGATCGAGTGTCCCGCCGCGAGCATCCCGGAATATGCCGTGGCAGACATATCAGGCCTGAAAGCGGGCCAGAGCTTTACAGTCGCAGACTTCCGTTTCCCGCCTGATGTTAAGGTGCTGACCGATCCTTCCAAGGTGGTCATCGCGATAAAGGGACACCGCCCGGAACAGGTATCTGAAGCAGAAGAAGGTGAAATACAGGACGCCGTCCCGGCCACGGAATCATAGACAGCTTTTCACGTATCGCCGGCTCAGAAATACCTGGCCGGCGATATCCTTACCCAATCATCGCAATAATAGCCATAGTGGCTTTCCACTACCATGTTTTTCAGGTCGAACACCGATACGCAGCCTTCGATCCTGGTCTCTTTCCCGTCGCTGCTCCTGGGATTGCCGGCATAATATTCCGGGAACCTGCCATAGGGCGCCAGGAAGCTGATCAGTTCCTTTGCATCGCTGAACCCTATGTATCCCTTCTGTGCCAGCCTTTCGTGCACCTGACGGTTCAGTTCGTCATAGCGCCACTGTATGTCATCTGCCCTTTTGCCGATGACCTTCCGTGTCCAGCGGTGCATCGCGAAATAGCGCATTTCTGGGATGATGTAATGGTTCGTCGCGACAAGCAGGTCATCGCTTTCCTCCCTCTGGGGCGCGAAATAGAAAGTAGAGGGACAGTTCTCTTCGCCGGTCCCGCTGATGTAGCCGGTTTTTTCAAATGCATCGGGACGGATCGTTTTCCCGGCCTTGTTCTTTTTGTTCCACCAGTCCCACAACTGCCGGTTGTATGCCAGGTAATCCTGCGGGTAGGCGTAATCGTTCCACCTGAACATGACGCCGTTCCAGTACGGCGCGGACGCATGGTTCCTTATGAACTCCATGTCAGGCAGCAGCGGCCTTGCATCTTCGTCGGCGTACTGCGTGAAATCGGGCTCCGGCCACGATGCGCCGGCTTCGCCTATGCAGGACCTTCCAGCGCCGTCAGCGATAACGTACAGCCATGACACTCCTTTGGGCAATGCAGCCATAATGTCGGCGGCGTCCTCGGCGCTTTTCCCGTACTGGACACACAGCCTCGTCATGAGCAGAGAATTGACGCCTATGTTCTCCGGGTCGCAGTTTGCACCCGGGGACATGTCCACGCCCACGGCAACGCCTCTCATGTTCATCGCCGCTATGCTCCCGACCATGCCCGGGGCGGCTATGTTCACGAATGGTATCGGCTCAGGGCGCCGCCCGGCGAGCGCCGCGGAGACCGGGTCTTTTTTATCGCCGAACTCTTTGTCCGCCCCGTCGCTTACGTCGCCGTACCCGCCTGCGGGCATTACGGGGCGGTAAAGCACGTATGCGCAGGTATCCTGGAAGACGCCGGCGGACGGGAACGTGAAATCCCTGCCGAACCAGCAGTTGCCCCCGGCACAGGCACCACTGGCGACGAACGCGTTGCACATCATCGGTATTTCGAAGTCCTCAGGCTCGATGCCTTCCAGCGCGCGCCTGAAGAATTTCCCCGAATAGACCACAGAACAGATGATATCTATGCCGGCGTTGAGGACGATGAGCCGCTGCATATCCACGCGGGTCTTCGGGTTTCTGCTCCTGCACCCGTCATGGATGCCCCGTATCTCTTCCGTTATTTCCGGCGGCAGCTGCCGCCATGTCTTTTTTGAAAGCTCGTGGATGATCCTGACCAGTATGTCCTGGACCAGTTTCATCTTTTCAAGGACCTTGCTGCCTATGAACGAAAAGACGACCCTGTCGGTATAATCCATCATCCGGGCGACCTCAGGCTCGGCCATCCTTCCCATCAGGTATCCGATTTCGTATGGCGTGCCTTCGACGTAATACGCCCGCTTGGGCCTTCCGGTATCGTAATTGAAGGCTGTCCTGCTTTCCGCGGCGATCCCCAGCCTCCCGTTGTATGTATCGGCCCTCACGACTTCAAAACCGTCGCTTTCGAATGCCTTCGAAAGTCTTATAAGCCGCTTCCCCGCTTCCGTGCTCCTGTACAGGCGAAACACCCCTTCAGCAAAAGCCGGTGCAGCAACCGCATTGCACCCACCGGCATCAGATTTCCCGTACCATATTATGCAGGGAGTTTCGAAAGAGAAACGATACGGATTCGATCATGAAACCGGGACAGTCCAGGATGTTGTCAGACCAGGCAAAAATAAAACCACAGGCGGTTTCCTGTGGTATAACATGCTTTTCCGGCAGCAACACGGCATTATTCGTCAATGTATTCCTCATCAGTGTCTGTTCTCTTTGTGACAGATCCCCTGTTGCCCTCACACGAGTATCATGTCGAACCTGCCCCATGTCATATGGCACGTGACGACATACGCCTTGCCCGGGTTGGCCAGCGTGCGGTTCTGCTCGACCTGCTGGGGGTTCATCTCGAGTTCCACGCCGTTGTTCGACATGTTGACAAGGAAAATGCCGTTGTGCAGGTTCAGGAATTCCCCCACGGAAGCCTGTGCCAGTTCATCAGGTTCCGTGATATCCTCCTGCGCGAATTTGGCTGCGAATTTCACGAATACATCCCTGTCACATGCTATGGCTGTAAACATGTTGATCTTCCCGTATATTTCCTGGCTGACGAACCACTGTGCCGTAATATCGGACCTGAACTGGTTTATCTCGACTATCGGGTTATCATCCACGAAACGGATCAGGTTCTTGATGAGCAACGTGACATAGTCGCTGTACAATTTCCCAAGAAGGGCTTCGCCATGATCCCGGAATATCTGCTCTATCTGCAGGGAATCATCTTTCCCGACCACGTTGAACTGCCGCGAGGACATCCCGTATTCCTTCCTGTAGTTTTCAAGCGCTTCCTGGAGTTGTTCGATGGTCAGATGCCCCCTGTCGACCAGGGCCTGTCCCAGCATGAGATGCCCCTGTTTCTGGGTGGCCAGCATTTCTTCAAGCTGTTGCTCGGTTATGTATCCTTTTTCCACCGCCAGTTCTCCAAACCTCTTGTCGGCTTTTTTCTGCATGTTGTGGATCTCTTCCACCTGCGCGGGAGTCATATACCCTGCATTGACTGCTATGACACCCAGTTTGAGGCGCATGGATCTTTGGTACTCAAGCGCATCAGTCAGTTGATCGGGCCTGATAAGTCCCCTGTTCAGCAGGTAATTGCCGAAATACTGGCTAAACATCTTCCACACCCCTTCTCAGAAAATGTTCCTGATGATATGCTCTATCTGGGATTTCTCCCACGGTTTCTGGATAAAATCATGGGCACCGGCATCCATCGCCGCCTTCAGGTGTGACTTTGTGCCTGAAGAGGACAGCATGATCACCTTTACATCCTTCTTGACGGCCATCATCTCTTTAAGGGCTTCTATCCCGTTTTTGTCAGGCATCACTATATCCAGGAAAACAAGATCGGGTTCGTATTGTTTGAACAGTTCGATAGAACTCTGCCCGGTCGAAGCTTCAACTATGTTAAAGTCACCGTACTCTTTCAGGCAATCCTTCATTTTTTTCCTGACAAGCAAGGAATCATCGCAGATGAGTATCGTAGGCCGGTTGCTGCTCATTACAATAACCTCCCCGAAAAAAAATGTAGAATTTTGTTATATTATCATAATAACTTAATTTATCCATAATGTAAAGGAATTGCACGTATTCGGTACATTTTTAACGTTTTCCGGTCCGCTGCATAGTATATAAAAGCAGCACTATTTATAAAGGAGCCTTCCCAATGAAGCCGCCAAAAGGATCAGGACTTGAAGCGCTGGACAGGATGATCCGCAGGAGCGCCAGGTTTTACTCCGGTATTTTTAAACATTACTCCGACTTTTTCAGTGCGGACAGGTTGAGGCAAAACATGCAGACAGCACTTAAAAGGTTCCGGTCCATCGAACTGCCCAAATTCACATACAGGCCGCCGAAAGTCGACTACCATAACATCGTGAACAGCTTCCTGCCTCCGGGCACCAGGCTGGTAAAGCCAAGGTATCCCGAACACGCCGGCGATATCCGGTTTGCCGACCTCGACGGCGACGGCCGTAAGGAAATCATCGCGTCATACGTTGCCGGCGACGGCCTGAGGACGCTCGTGCTGAAAAAAGATGAGGTACAGTGGTACAGGATGGCCGAGATCAGTAACCCCGGCTTCAGCGGTATCCACTATGTCACATGCGCCAATATTTCCGGGAACAGCAGAAAGGATCTCCTCCTCGGAGTCGAATCCGGCCAGCAGGGCCGGACACTGTTTGCGTACTCGGTGTCGGACGGGGATCCCAGGAAAATATTCAGCAGGGGATACAGCAAGCTGGAAGTGCTCAGGAGCCCGTCACGCACTTCCAGGGATGTCCTGGCGCTATGGCACGAAGATGACCCGGGCATTTACAGGATCGAACTGGTTCGATGGAACGGCATCGACATCGAACAGATCGATAAAACCAGGTACCTGGCAACGAAGGTGCTGCCATGGTACATCAGTAAACTCAGGCAGGATCCCGGCGACACAACAGGCTGGTACAACCTGGCCGTAACATTCATGGATGCCGGTGACAGCATGAATGCAGCCAGAGCCGTGAGATACGCACTTGAAACCGACCCGGACCCGGTGATGAGAGACAGGCTGACGGAACTCAGGCAAAAGCTCGATCGCTGAGTCCGCAGACCGCTCACAAGTGAAGGAGGCAGAAGCGCATGACAGGCAGGCCGCTTTCCCTGCTCGACAATATAAGGATCAGCAGCGGTCCGGAAATCCTGAGAAGCTATTTTTCCGAGCTTCTTCACACAAACAGGAACAATCTTGCCGAACTGCTCAGTGACCGGCATCTTCGTTTCAGCACGCTGTACATGCTGAAATCTGACATCAAAGGCAGCGGCCTCCGTGATTCGCTGCCCGCAGTTTACAAACAGGCGCAGGAGCTGTCTGAAGCGCTTTCTGAAGCTGAAACCGCCGACACGGCGCCATCCCGCAGGCGCAGCAGCACGTTCGGAAGGTATGCTGGCACAAGGCTGTCAGGCAGAAACCGGGCAGGGAAAAAAGCGAAGCCCGTCGACGAGATGCTTGCCGATCCGTCCTCCGCACAGGCACTTGGATGGATCGTCAGGACCGGATGGGACGGTGACATGCCGGAAGAGCATTACGAACGCCTTATGGAACGCTGTACGGCGCTGCTGCTGGTACTCCTGAAAGACAGGTCAGTCCTTCCGGATGTTGCCGATGTGATTTTCGAACGGCACAGGCAGGGCAAACTGGTCCACAACCTGGTCTGGGCATTTTTCGAGGCACACGACCGGGAAAGCCTCTACCTGATCGCCCAAAGGCTGTGTTCGCCGGACAGGCGGGACGCAGCCCTGGCCAGGAAACTGCTCTGTTTCATCCCCGGAACGGACGATGTCAGTGCCGATGGCCATTCACAGTATTTCAGCGTCCTGGAATGGCTGTCCGTCAACATGCCGTATATCCATTTTACCGGCGAAAGCATGCAGATGTGCCCAAAACCGGTCTTCTGCGCCGTTTCACATGAGGGCAGGTACCTTTGCACGCAGGTATCGGCGGACAGCGGCAAACCGGAAATCCCTTCCGGCGGACCCGAAGCAGAGCGTCTCGAGCGTTTCCGCAGGCTGGACGGATCGCAGAAACGGCTGCTGGCAGATGTATCCTGCGCTCTTTTCATGCAGGACAAACGTCGGTGGGAATCCTGGATCAGGCTCCCCCTCGGCGAACAACTGGAATCTGCCTTGAGCATGTTAGGAGGATCGGGATGATCAGGTTTGAAGACGGCTTTTCAGACATCCAGTCCATACTGGCGCGATACAGGCGTGGAAGCCCCGAATACGAGGCTCTTGGCAAGCTTTCCGGGAGCAGCCGCGTCTATACCTACCTGTCCCCGGAAGAACTGGAGTTTGAGATCGGCATGCGGAAAAGCATAATCGAGGCTTCACTGGCACTTTACAGGCGAAGGTTTGCGTTCCGGATATTCCAGGAGTCCTTCTGCAACGAGGTTTACTGGAACAGGAGGCAGGACGGGGGCTTCGTGCTGAGACCCGGCGCAAGGCCTTCAGAGGCTGTGGACGATATTTTCACGAATACCCGGATGTACGGTACCGAATGCGCAACAGCTATCGTCATCATATATTACAAGGCGGTACTGGACATGTATAAACCTCAGCTTTTCGACCGCGCTTTCACCAGGATCGTCCTGATGAACTGGCGTGATATGGACCCGCTGATCGACCCCAAAACATACCGTGGGCTTGCCGATTACCTGCCTGGCGACTGCAGGTATGTCAGGAACCCCGAGGTGGATCCGCTGACCCCGGAATGGCAGGGGGAAAACGTCATAGACCTGGGCAGCGGCAGGTACTATGGACACGGTATAGGGCTGGGAGACCTGGACTTCTTCATAAGTGCACTGAACCGCAACAGGAGGGAAGGCGCTCAGGTGTCGGCCTATCTCGTGGACGCGGCTACAAGGCCTGATTTCCGCGTCCTGTACCTGTACCGGAAAAACGCTTCATAAAAAGCAGCGCCGATGAATAGCTTTTACTTGTGAGAAGGTTTTCTGGTGCACATGTTTTGAAAAAGCGGATCTGGGACCGTATAGACAAGTTTTACCGCGACTCTTTTATCCTGACGCTTTCAAATATGACCACCGGCGTGATCGCCTTCGTCTTCTCCCTCCTGCTTTCCAGGAAGCTGGGTGCGGAAGGCCTTGGGCTGTATGGGTTGGTAATGCCGGTCTACGGTCTTTTGCTCTGCATCACCAGTGACGGCATCATAACGGCAATCTCCAGGATATCGACAGTCTATTTCAACCGTGGTGAATATAAAAACCTGGACAGGACCCTGAGCACAGTTTTCGTTCCGGTCACGTTCCAGGCCTGCGGCATCGCCCTGCTGGTGCTGGTTTTCCACAGGCCGCTGGCGGTATATGTCGTGCGGGATGCCCGGGCGGCGGGAGCGCTGATGGCACTGTCTCCGGCACTTGTTTTCGTGCCGCTTTCAGCCGTCATAAAAGGCTATTTTTACGGGATGGGCAGGTACAGGATAACGGCTTCCATAGACATTCTCGAGAAACTGTTCAGGGTAGCCGTTTTATCAGGCGCTGCTGCACTGCTGAAGCCCGAAGGCGTATCCGGAACGGTCGCGACGGCATGCCTGGCCCTTACGGTCGGCGAACTGATCAGCTTCATCGCCCTCTTCACCAGTTACCGGATAAAAAGGAGCAGGCTGAAGGGAGGCACCGGCAGGATCAAATCAAGGATACAGCTGGTTTTCGACGTGATGGTGATATCCGTCCCGCTTTGCCTCAACGGCATCGTTTCATCGGTGATATCGACCATTTCGACGCTGATCGTCCCCCGCAGGCTGATGGCGGCGGGATTCACTTACCGGGATGCCCTGGCGCTGATCGGCAGGTTCGGCGGTATGGCGCTGAACATATCCACGCTCCCGTCCATAATAATAAATTCCATGCTTACCGTGCTTGTACCGGACATGTCGCTCAATATAAGCAAAAAAGACTACTGGTCCGCCGAGGAAAGGATAGCCCAGGTCCTGAGGATCTCAGGCGTCATCGGTACGGCGACTGCCATCGTGTGTTTCCTGATACCCGGGACGTTGGGACGGGTTTTCTACCAGAGGAACGATCTTGCTGCCATGATACGTTTTTCGGCGCCCATCTGCCTGATGACGTTCATATCGTCGCCGACCTTCGGTATCCTGAACGCCCTCGGCAGGCAAAACATCCTCCTTCGGAACTCGCTGATCAATTCCCTGCAAAACCTGGCGCTCACGGCCGTGCTGGTCGGCATACCGTCCCTCAACATTTACGGATGCGGCCTGTCGATCAGCATCACTTCCGCAACGTCGCTGGTATTGAATCTGAGAGAGATCAGGAAAGTATGCGAGATCAGGATAGATATCCATGATATCGCCATATTGGCGCTTTCGGGCGCAGCATCATGGCTTGCGGCCCTGCTGGCGGGAAATGCGCTGCTCGCTGCACCGCCCGCCGTGCGGATGGCGGGCGTGGTCATCGCCTGTTTCGGTACGATGGCAGGGATCAGTTCGTATGCATTCAAGCTCCGGGCGGAATACTGAAAACCCGCAGCAAACGCCGGCAACACGTGGCAAATGGTGCTGAAAACCCGCAGCTAAACACTGGAAGCGTCACGAAGGAGCCCTGAACTGCATCACGAACACGGCTCCCCTTCCGTCTTTCGCATTTTCAGCCCAGATCCTGCCCTTCATTTCAGTCATGTAATTGGCACAGCTGTGGAGGCCGAAGCCGTGACCGCCCTGCTTGGTCGTAAAGCCGTAGGCAAATATGCTTTCCAGTTTTCCTTCCTCGATTCCAGGGCCCGTATCGCCGACCCGTATGAATACGTGCTTATTGTCCCTCGTGACTTCTATGGTCAGTACCTTCTCGCCGTCTTCTGTATTTTCCATGGATTCCACGGCGTTTTTCACCACGTTGGCAAGCACGTGGAAAAGCTTGGTGCTCTGGGCCAGTGCCCTGACCGACTTGTCATAACGCCTGACCACGTCTATTCCTGCCTTTTCGATAGAACTCCGGTTCAGTTTCAGCACGTTTTCAATGACAGGTATCACGTCAAGGCGTTCAAGGCTCGATTTTATGCCTGTCAGGGTCTGCTGCGTGCTGATGAGCGCTTCGATCAGGCTGACACGCTCGAGCAGCCTTTCTACATGGTTTTTCAGGTCATTCCTGAACCGGATGAACGAGTCGCCCAACGTGGCGTAAAATTTTACGAGCAGTTTCCCTTTTTCGTCGTTCCTGATGAATTCTTCAAGCTCTCCGAATCTTTGCGAAAGCATCTCGTTTGCCATCATAAGGTCGTCCAGGCAGCTGCTTTCCAACAGGTTTTCAAGTGCCTGCTGCGTGGTGTTCACGGTGTTCATTATATTGGCGATGTTGTGCAGTATCCCCGTGGTGTCGGCCATACCCTTCCTGTGGGCCTGTTCCATCAGCCTCCTGTAACTCCGGTCGAGCCTTTCGAACAGTATGATGCTGTTAAGTGCAAGGCTGACATGGTTGCTGAGTATGCGCATGATCCTGATATCCGCCCCCTCTGCCTCGATAAGCAGGAAACCCGTGAACTCGTCGCCCATGTACAGAAGGTAGGCCAGGAGGAAATGCGGCCCCTCATCGCTGAAAATACAGTCGGTCAGGAAGCCCCGGGCATCCTGTCCATGCTGGGGGTGATCCTTTTGCCATTCCCCGTCACTGTACCGGAACTCTGCATGGTAGTCTGAAAATTCCATGTGCTCGGAAGGCTCATCGAACAGGTAAAGCCAGCAGCCTTTCACCCCTATCCTGGGCAGGTTGGCCGCCAGCGACTCCTTCAGGCTGTCTACGTTGAAATTCGTCAGCAGTATCTTGCCCACTTCCCTCAATATGAGCTGGGACCTGTTGTATTCCACATGCTCCATGAACACTGCGGTTGCAAGCTTGTTATGCAGAACGCCCTGCATCTGGTTGAAAATGTTGTCGGCCCATATTAGTTTTTTCAGATCGGTGCTGAAATAGGGCAGAAAATATGGCATCAGCGCCTTCCTGAAGTTGGCCGCCGTCATTTCGTAAGCTCCCAGTTCATCACTGTAGACCATTTTGCGGAGCATTTTCTCAAACCCCATCAGGAACGGACGGTATTCCATTTTATAAAAAGCCTGCCTGAATGAACCGACCAGTCCGCTGATTTCTTCATGGCTGAAGGGAGTGCTGCCGGCGATTTGCCCGGCTATGACCTCCAGTTCGTTATCATCCAGTTGCTCAAAAAGCTTTCCGGCAGTACTGCATCTGTCCTCGTCCAGTGAAACGGCCAGTCTCGGAACGCAGCCGCAGGATTCCCTGTAAACGACTTTCCCGGGAACTTCCGTTTCCATCGGGACATCTTCGCCCATGATAAGCCGGTGCAAAGTTTCACAGCTATAATACCCGAGTTCTTTCCACGGAAAATAGACCGTGGTGTAGGCAGGCGACGAAAACCTGCCGATCTCCCCGTCTTCGTAACTGGTCACCGCGATATCCTCGGGTATCCTCAGCCCTCTTTCCCTGATCGCGCTGACCACGCCAAGGGTCTCTTCATTGTACAGCGATACGATAGCCTGCGGGAAAACGCCTCTCTCATCCAGGAGTATCTCCACGGCCCGTTTCCCTCTTTCAGTCACATCCAGCCCGATAAGTTCCCTGCGTTCCACGACAAGCTGCGGATCGAATATGCCATACTCGTTCATAACACTCAGGTACATCTCATTCCGGTTGTCCGGCAGGAACGGCGGGATATAGGCTATTTTACGGTATCCGTGCTTCTGTACCAGGTGATGGAGTATTTTTCGCAGGTATTTTTCGCCCCTGAAGAAAACACCATGGATGCCGGGCCTTATCGATCCCACGCTGACCAGCGGGATATCGCCGAGTATATCTGGGAATCCGCTGTTGTGGGCCACCCGCCCCCAGCCCAGGAAAACGATGCCGTCAAGCCTGAACTGCTTTACGAAGTCAAGCAGCATTTTCTCATGATACAGGTTCCTTACCGTCGTATTGACACGGAAATGCCCGAAGCGCACCACATTGATCCCGTGCTCACGAGCATAGTCATATATGCCTTTTGTCAGCATATTGTGGTATTCGTCATATGCATCCTCGTCAATAAAGCCAATGGTGATCCTTTTCTCCATAGGGTGTTCCACCTGTCATGAGAATTTCAGTATAAAAGACGCGCCCCTGTCGATGCCTTCGCTTTCAGCCTGGATCGACCCGCCCATGTCCGCCATGTATGCCGCGCAGCTGTAAAGTCCATACCCGTACCGGCCTTCCTTCGTGGAAAAGCCGTATTCGAACAGCCTGTCCAGTACGGCCCTGGGTATTCCCCTCCCGTTATCCTTAATGCAAAGGTACTTGCCGGTCTCATCCTCATACAGCCTTATGGTAAGCTTCCGATCCCTGGCTTCCGAGTTGGCAAGCGCGTCCTTTGCATTGGAAATGATATTGAAAATGACGAAAAACAGCTTCGCCCGATGGACCCGCGCCCTGAAATCGGGCATATATTCCTTTTCCACTTTTATCTGCAGTTTTTCGAAGGCATCTTCGTTCAGTTTGAGCGCGTCGTCGACTATCGGCGCTATCATGAGTTCTTCCAGCTTCGTGTCCACGCCGGCGTAGTTCTGCTGTGCGGCAATGGCTTCGTTGATGGTCCTTATCTTTGCCCTGAGCCTGCCCTGTATGCTGAGGAGCTGGTTGCGCAGCTTTTCAGCCGGACCGCCGAGGCGCAGGTAAAACTCCATCAGCTTTCTGCCTTTCGCATCGGAGCATATGAACTCCTCGAGCCTGTCGATATTTTGCTTCAACAGTCCGCTGGCCATAGCCATATCGTCGATGACGGGCGAATTTGCACACTCGGACATCATGTGCACTGAAACATTTATGCTGTTGAGTATATTGCCTATATTGTGCAGGATGTTCGTCGCAATATCCGCCATGCCCTCCTTCTGGGCATGTTCCACGAGCTTTTTGTATGCTATGTCAAGCCTCTTGAGCAGGGCTATGCCGTGCAGTGCCGTACTGATGCTGGTTGCCAGGCTCTGAAAAATTATTTCATCCGGCGTTTCCTCTTTCATCCCGAACAGTGCGAACCCCAGGATCTCGTCCGTCACATGGAGCAGGAATGCCAGCGACACCCTGCCGAGTTCTTCCGCCTGTATCCGGGCAAGCTGTTCTTTCAGGCTGCCCGCACTGCCGTTCGTCTCTTTCCTTTCGCCGTCACAGTACCTGAATATCAGCACGCTGTTGTCAAACAGGTCCTCTTCAGCGTCGGAACCCGTGAAAATGGAATTGGAGATGAATATATGGCATCTGTCCAAACGGAACAGTCTCATGATTTTTTCAAGGGTCTCCAGCAGGTTTTCGAGGGAGAACTTCACAAGCAGCTGCTGAGTCATTTCCTGGAGTATCTGGTCGTCCGCTTTACTTTTCAGTGCGGTACTTCCCGTGACCGCCGATTCTCTTCTGCTGACCACTGCCTGGGCATTGAAGAACAGGTCTCCCGACCACAGCAGTGTGTCAACGTTTGAAATGAGGTAAGGGTAAAAAAGGTACCTGATGTCGGCCACCAGCCTGCTTATCCCGGGGAATCCCCCCAGGTCCCGGATCTGCGCTTCCAGTTCAGCCAGGAAAATTTCGCTGTCCCTGTAGTCGCAGGCCTGTATGAAAGCCTCCACCAGGTCCCTGAATGAAATGCCTGAATCACTGTACAGTGTCTGTAATGCCCGTATTATCGCGTCCTTCTCGGTCGGCGCCATTGCGCATGGAGAATACCCGGCCGGCCTGACATAGTCGGCATCGGCAGGCCTGACATAATAAGGCATGCACCCGCAGGACTCCCTGTACAGGATCTTGCACTTGTCATCCAGCGCCACTTCCCTGGGGCAGCTTCCCGTCCTAAGCAGCCTCACGATGCTTTTGCATCCTTCGTAACCGAGTTCCCTCCACGGGAAATACGCAGTAGTACACCCCGGGATCGAATATTTTGCAAATTCACCCTCCTCGTAACTGACAACAGCCATTTCATCGGGTATGCTTACCCCCCTTTCCCTGAGCTCCTGCATCAGGAGGAAAGTACTGGGATATGTGAGCGATATGACTGCCCGGGCCCCGGCATCGATCAGCAGGTCGACCATCTTCTTTACCCTGCCGCGCCGGTCTGTGAAGGGAGGTAGCCGATCATTGCCGATATACAAAGAAGGATCATACAAACCGGCTTCGCCCATTGCCAGTTCATATGCCTCCTTCCTGTTGTCTTCCCTGTAATGCTCTGCGAAAGCTATCCTTTGATAGTGATGCTCGTCTATAAGGTGCCGGGTCAGCTTGTAAACAGCCATATCACCGGGGAAGTACACGCTCGGCATGTCGCTGAAAATGGTCCCGATGCTCAGCACCGGTATGTTTTTGAAGTGTGCCATGAACTTCTCCCGGTTATACATCGCCCCGGCCTGCGTCCAGCCGATGAACATCAGCCCGTCCAGGTCGTATTGGCTTATATAATCCAGGACCATGTCGACCTGGTGGGAAAACTTATACGCTATATGAGAGGAGTAGTATCCGAACCTGATGATCTGTACTCCCAGTTCCCTCGCTGCTTCGGATATCCCCTGCAGTATCTGGTTGTGGTACTCGCTTTCCAGGTTTTCGTCGAGAAAACCTATGGTATAGCGTTCCTTCCGGACAGGTCCGGATCCAAGGTAAAAATACTGCATATCAGGCTCCTTGCCCAAGCTCCTTCAAATATTGTTCCAGCGGTTTAGGCATGTTGAAATGGTATCCCTGGAGTATACACCGCCTCGAATCGAGCAGATGTTTCTGTTCTTCGGTCTCTATACCGCTTATTATCACTTCGAGATCCCATGTGCTGATAATGTCCATGAGCGAGAGAAGAAAGCTGCGTTTTTTCCTGTCCGTCACTATGTTCTGTACATAGGCCTTGTTCAGCTTGATCATCGTATCCTTCGGCATCTTCTGCAGGAAAGCGAACGCGGGATAAGCGTTCTCGAATCCGCTGACTGCGAACCGGACGCCCAGTTCGCTCAGTTCTCTTATGATCGCCATCGCGTGCTGGGCCGACTGGAACGAGAACTTATCCTCAAGGTTGAGTTTGAGGTACCCGGGCTCGATCCCCGTTTCCTTCAGGGCGGACTTTATGGTGCTGACAAAGCTCGGATGGTAAAACTCCTTGGCAGTACAGCTTATCATTACGAACAGGTCCCGGTGACCGGCTTCATGGATCTTTCTGAGGTATTCAAGTGCCCTGTACAGGACATGGCGCCCGAGTGTCACGATCATGTCGGATTTCTGCGCTATATGCAGGAACCGGCCCGGCTCGAGCTCTCCGTACTCCGGATGGAGCCAGCGCACGAGCGCCTGTACGCCGACCACTTTTTCGCATGTATCCACCAGGCTCTGCAGGTATACGTCTATCTGGTTCCTTTCGATCGCCTTTTTCAGTTCATTCTCTATCTTGATCTCATTGAGGTGCATGCATGAACTCGAAAGCTCATGGAACTTGAATATGCCGTGGGTCCTCTTGGCTTCATACAGCGCGATATCCGCGTACTTGAGCAGCATATCGGCCTGCATGCTGTCTTTTGAATATATACAGATGCCTATGCAGCACGAGATGTCCAGTTCGTGGTTTGCAATGAAATAAGGCGCTCTTATCAGGTCTATCAGTTTCTGCGCTATCTCGCCGACTTTTTCTCGCTCGGTCTCTTCGATGACCGCAGTGAACTCATCGCCTCCAAGCCTGAAGATCGCCCTGACCCTGCCTTCTTTGCTGACATAGTCCGGGATCATGCAAACATGGCTTTCAAGCCCGCTGCTGATCCTCCTTGCGACCTCGATCAGCAGCCTGTCGCCCACGTCATGGCCATACAGGTCATTGACGTTTTTGAAATTGTCCAGGTCGATATAGAACAGTGAGAACCTGTCCATGCTGTCTGCCCCGCCGCCGGTCAGCTCAGACATCGAGGTATAGAAGGAGCGCCTGTTCAGAAGGTCGGTCAGCGAATCATAATGTGCCGAATAGGCAAGCTGTTTCTCCTTTTCCTCCCTGAGGGCGATCTCCTCCCTGAGCCTGCCCACTGTTTCGGTAAGCTCGTTGGTCCTCTGCGCCACCAGCTTCTCCAGGTTATCGATATGTTCCCTGATCTGCATCTTCAGGCTCCACTTCGTGGTCATCGCGAGCGCGATCTGCTTGAGCGACACGTGGTCGAAAGGTTTTCTTATGAACAGCAGGTTATCGTTCTGGCCCAGCTTGGAAACGATCTGGTTCCACGTATAGTCGGAGTATGCGGTGCATATGACGACACCGACATCCGGGTCGATCTTCCAGATGTTTTCGATGGTCTCTATACCGTCCATCCCGGGCGGCATCCTGACATCCATGAACACAAGCGAATAAGGATCGCCGGATTCCCTGGCTCTCCTTACCATTTCGACGGCTTCACTGCCCTGGTAAGCATCGTCGATGGAATACCTGATGTCTATGACCGTCTCATCCTGGTCGGCTGCAGCGTCGCCGTCCCCGAACAATTCCCTCTTCAGCTGCTTTGCTTCCTGGTATTCCTCCATGCCGGAAGAAGAATCAAGTATGTATTTTATATCGTCATGGATATCCTTGTTGTCGTCCGCTATCAGTATCCTTCTTCGAAAGTTTTCCATAATGATCCTCACTTCAATGCAAGTTGATGCTCTGCATATCATTACTCTCCACACTTGTTCTCTGGATGCTGATACTCTGATGGTTGTATGGGAGTTTTCGACATGTCCTGCTGCCCAGGTCCAAACCAAAACCGAAGATGCTCTGCTGATGTCGATTGTTCGTTAACGATATACCAGTATATCAATTATAATATCTGCAACAAATTATTTCAATTAATTTAGCAGGTAAAGTCTGTAGTACGGATGTCAATTTACCATAATGCCATAATGACAATATTTTGTCACCAAACGCTTAAATAGTTCAGTTGAAATGACCCAACAGCAAATTGGGTGAAACATGTTCCTTTGAAGAAAAATTACCGCCATCGCTGGCAAAAGTGAAACCATGAGGTTCCGGGAAATCTTCCGCGCCGATGATTATAAGGCAGTAAAGCCAAAAATACATCATTTGCCGCAGACTTAGAAATAATACGAATATCGCTTAGTACACCTGCAAAGGAGTGTTTCCTGATGAAGATGTCAACTATGGACGGCAATCATGCCGCGGCATACGCATCGTACGCGTTTACGGAAGTTGCGGCGATTTTCCCGATAACACCGTCGTCACCGATGGCCGAACTGGTCGACGAGTGGGCTTCCCAGGGGAAAAAGAACATATTCGGCCAGCCGGTCCATGTCACCGAAATGCAGTCCGAAGCCGGCGCGGCAGGCGCCATGCACGGCTCGCTGCAGGCCGGCGCCCTGACCACCACTTACACAGCTTCCCAGGGACTGCTGCTCATGATACCGAACCTGTACAAAATGGCAGGTGAGCTGCTGCCGGGAGTCCTCCATGTTTCTGCCCGGGCGATCGCGACGCATGCACTGTCGATTTTCGGCGACCACCAGGACGTGATGGCCTGCCGCCAGACAGGCGCCGCCCTGCTCGCTTCCTCCAACGTCCAGGAGGTAATGGACCTGGGCTGTATAGCTCACTTGTCGGCCATCAAATCAAGGATACCGTTCATCCACTTTTTTGATGGTTTCAGGACGTCGCACGAATATCAGAAGATACATGTGATAGATTACTCAGACCTGGCAAGGATAGTCGACATGCAGGCCGTGGAGGAGTTCAGGGCAAGGGCGCTGAACCCGGAGCATCCCGTCGCCAGGGGAACGGCCCAGAACCCGGACATCTACTTCCAGGGAAGGGAGGCGGCAAACAGGTTCTACGACAACGTGCCTGCCATCGTCGAAGGATACATGGAAGAGATAGAGCGGATAACGGGAAGGAAGTACCGCCTTTTCGACTATTACGGCGCGCCCGACGCCGAGTATGTGATCATAGCGATGGGCTCGGTATGCGACACGATCAATGAAACGGTGGATTATCTCAATTCCCGCGGCCGCAGGACAGGCACGGTGAGGGTCAGGCTCTACCGGCCTTTTTCAGAAAAACACCTCCTTGATGTCATCCCGAAAACGGTGAAGAAAATAGCCGTGCTCGACCGCACGAAAGAGCCCGGCGCTCCAGGCGAGCCGCTTTATCTCGATGTCTGCAAGGCATTTTACGGGCTGCAGGGTCCGAAACCCCTTATTATAGGAGGCAGGTACGGGCTTGGCTCGAAAGACACACGCCCCTCACAGATAGTCGCCGTTTTCGACAACCTGGAGTCCGACGATCCAAAGGATCATTTCACCATTGGGATAGTAGACGACGTCACGAACACATCGCTGCCGGAAGGAGAAATGATCGAAACGGTGCCGCCGGGGACCATAAGCTGCAAGTTCTGGGGGCTGGGTTCGGACGGCACGGTCGGAGCCAACAAGTCGGCGATCACGATAATCGGCGATAACACCGACCTGTATGCCCAGGCCTATTTCTCATACGACAGCAAAAAATCGGGCGGCACAACAGTATCACACCTGCGGTTCGGCCCCAACCCCATCAGGAGCCCTTATCTCGTGTACAATGCTGACTATATCGCATGCCACAACAAGTCGTTCCTGTACAACTATGACATCCTGAAAGGGCTTAAAAAGAAGGGGGTTTTCGTCCTCAACTGCCCGTGGGACGATGGAGGGCTTGAAAACAACCTGCCGGCACATATAAAGAGGTACATCGCCCAAAACGAAATAGACTTCTACACCATCGACGCCATCGCCATAGCGGGCGAGATCGGCCTCGGGAACAGGATAAACATGATCATGCAGACGGTGTTTTTCAAGCTCGCGAACATCATACCGGTGGACGATGCTATAAGGTATCTCAAGGATTCCATTGAGAAGGCCTACGGCAGAAAAGGCAGGAAAATAGTCGAAATGAACAACATGGCGGTGGATCGGGCACTTGATGCGCTGCACAGGGTGAACGTGCCGGCGTCATGGGCAAACGCGGCGGATGAGGGCGAAGCACATGATCCTGCCGATCCTTCCGGCGGAACCAAAGGGTCTGAAACATTGTCTGAACTTTTGCGCAAAAGCAGCAAACCCGGGACCCTGTCCGACTTTATCCAAAAGATACAAAGACCGATGGCCAGGCAAGAGGGCGATGAACTGCCTGTCAGCGCATTCATCGGCATGGAGGACGGCACGCACCCGCTGGGCACCACGGCTTTCGAAAAAAGGGGCATCGCGGTCATGCTCCCGAGGTGGTACCCGGAAAACTGCATACAGTGCGGAAGATGTTCATTTGTGTGCCCGCACGCCACCATACGCCTGTTCCTGCTGGATGCGGACGAAGCGGTAAAGGCACCGGAAAACTACACGACACTCAAAGCTGCAGGCAAGGGGCTTGAAAAGTACCGCTTCCGCGTGCAAATAAGCCCGCTGGACTGCACCGGATGCGGCAACTGTGCCGATGTCTGCCCGACGAGCGAAAAAGCCCTGGTGATGGTGCCGGCAGAGGAAGAAACAGAAGCGCAGGCTGGCAACTGGGAGTTTTCACTCGGCCTGTCGCCCAAAGGAAATGTCATGGACAGGAAAACACTGAAGGGCAGCCAGTTCGTACAGCCTTTGCTTGAGTACAACGGCGCATGCCCCGGCTGCGGCGAGACTCCGTATGTCAGGCTGATCACCCAGTTGTTCGGCGACCGCATGATGATCGCGAACGCTACGGGATGCTCGTCCATCTGGAGCGCAAGTTCACCCTCCATAGCCTATACGACCAACTCGGATGGCAAAGGACCTGCCTGGGCCAATTCACTGTTTGAAGACAATGCGGAATACGGATTCGGTATGTACCTCGGGGTGAATCAGATCCGCGAGCGCATTGCCGATCTGATGCGGACGTATCTTGAGCAGGGCGAGCCATCGGAAGCCATAGCCCGGGCATTCAGGCAGTGGCTCGATTCGAAGGATGACGGGGAAGGATCGAAGGCAGCCTCGGCCAATGTCATCAAGGTGCTTTCGGAAACGGATATCGCCGGGGACCGTATACTTGAGGAGATCATGAGCAAAAAAGATTTCCTGGTCAAGAGATCCATATGGATCATGGGCGGAGACGGCTGGGCTTATGACATAGGATACGGCGGCGTCGACCACGTGCTTGCTTCAGGTGCCGACGTCAATCTCTTCGTCATGGACACCGAGGTCTATTCCAATACGGGCGGCCAGTCTTCGAAAGCCACGCCCACGGGTGCAGTGGCCAAGTTCGCATCGGCCGGGAAGAGGATGAGGAAGAAGGACCTCGGCCTGATGGCGATAAGCTACGGGAACGTGTATGTGGCCCAGATAGCCATGGGCGCCAACATGAACCAGACGATAAAGGCGCTGACCGAAGCCGAAGCCTACAAGGGACCTTCGCTGATCATTGCCTACGCACCCTGCATATCCCACGGCATCAGGTCAGGCATGGGCACCAGCATCGCTGAAGAGCGCAAGGCCGTGGATTCCGGCTACTGGCACCTTTACCGCTACGACCCGGATCTGCGGAAAGAGGGCAAAAACCCGTTCATACTTGACTCAAAGAAACCGGAAAGGCCCTACAGGGATTTCCTCACGGGCGAAGTCCGCTACACGCAGCTTATGAACGTCTATCCCGAACTGGCGGAAAAACTGTTCGAAGAATCGGAGACCCATGCACGTGAACGGTATGAGACCTATCTCCGGCTCGCCGGGCAGTAAAGGGGACAGACTGGGTAATGCCAGGCTGACGAAATGAAATCGTATTCGGCAGACAGACTGAACATTGCCAGGTTAATGAAATGGAACCGGTCAGCGGACTGTCTGGGCATTACCATGCTGACAGAATGAGACCGTATCGGTATGGATGTGAGAATAACAAGATCACCGGAGATCGCGGATAACCGGTATCGTAAGCAAAACTGGCAGGCAGGGAAGCTGGATATACTGCTGTGAAAATGGAGAGGCACTATCTTCCGTGAGATAGTGCCTCTCTTATGTGTTTTGAAGGCTGCACTTGCCACGCGGCCCACCCTGCTTATGCCGCCTCTTGCTTCTGCCGCGCAACCCCTTACTGCTTCTGCTGCACCAGCCCTCTTGCTTCTGCCGCGCAACCCTTACTGCTTCTGCTGCACCAGCCCTTCTGTCACGCAGCCCTTATCACTTCTCATTTTCATCGACGTATTCCTTGGCGTTGATGACCTGGAATTCCGACGGTACAGTCACCTGCGAGTGGGATTTCTTCTTTTCGATGTTGGCCCATGCCGCAGTGTCATGCTTCTCCACCGGCATACGGAGATTTTTTTCCTTTTTCTTCCTGCTCATAACGATTCTCCTTTGCAAGTTGTTTTATAATGCATATTTGAATGCCCTGTTTGCCTGTCTGCTACAGTACATAGTTTTGGCCGAATCGTCATTATTATGCAGGCTGGATCATATTGCAGGAGAGATGCCGGTTTCGAAATCGTCAATTAGCCTCCGACAGGATATCTCCATCCGGATCCCTCCATCAGGATTCTTCTGTCAGTATACCTCCATCAGGCCGGGATGGCTCCCCGTGATGCATCTGCCGCCTTCCGGCGTCACGATGAACGTGTTCTCTATCCCTACCATACCGACGCCTTCCACCCCTGCTTTGGGTTCCACCGCAAAGACCATCCCTTCCTGCAGCGGCTCATCGAAACCCTTTGCCAGCACAGGCAGTTCATCCACGTGCAGCCCGATCCCATGACCGAGGAATTTGACCCTCCTGTTCCCGAATCCCATGAAATTGGGGAGGCTGCTTTCATCTATGTCTTTCATGACTGTTTCATAGATATATGACGGAGCTATACCGGGCCTTAACATTTCCCGGATCCTTTCCTGTATCTCCAGGCATTTTTTATGCATCTCAACTGCATGAGCAGTCAACGGCCTGCCGAACACATATGTCATGGTCTTGTCCGACTGGTAGCCTTTATATGCGCATCCTGTGTCGACGAATACCAGGTCCCCGGCGGCAAGCCTGTTTTCCCTGCTGCCCATCAGCTGCATCTCGGGCCCAAGGCCGTAATTGCCTCCCGGACCGTTGAAGTAGGTCGGATAAAGGGAGCTTTCACCAAATGCTATGTGTCCGAGCAGTATCTCGCAATCGAACATGTTGAACCTTGCTATCCCCTGGTGCCCTTCCCCGATGAGCACTTTGAAAACCTCTGCAGTCAGTTCGGCTTCGCTCATCCCTTCCCGGAACAGCTTCGGCACGCGTTCTTCCATCACCCTTCTGTGTATGTCGCCGGCCTTGATCATGAGTTCCAGTTCATATGGGCTTTTGACCGAGCGCACCCTTGCCACGACAGCATCCAGGGCTTTCACGCCCTCGAATCCGAAATATTTCTGCAGCCTGACGCACATGCCGTAAGGAACGAATTCTGCCTCGATGTGGACTGTTTCCGGAAGCCTGCCAAGCGCAGCCGCCGCATCCCTGTACGACTCCATCGGCCTTATGTCGGGAAACAGCGATTCATCCACCGCGCGCTCATAGCTCCTCCGGACATAATAAACTGCCTCTCCGTCCCTCGGAATGAACAGGACGCCATCCTGCATCGTCCCCGTGAAATAATACTGGTTCACCTTGCTTATGACCAGGGCCATCCTCCAGCCCGGCTCTTTTTCATCCATGGCCGCCCTGAACCTGCGGAGCCTCTGGTCGAGTTCCGAAAGAGGCACCTTTTTCGCATCATCGACCATATGGATCCTATCCTGCCCGGCTTTCCGGATCCCGTCCTGCCCGGCCTTCCGGGCTCTATCCAACTCAGCCTTCCGGATCTCATTTTGCGGATCTTTTTGCTCCCCGCCCTGTACAGCTGTTTGCATTTGTGCTGCATTACTCCTTTCATGCGGTTTTTCATTATTATACCAAAAAAGATACACCCCGGTAGAGGTGTTCCCCGCAGAAAACGAAAAAAGGCTGCAGCCGAAATGGTTATCCAGGTACTTGGATTTTTGTATGCTGGTGAGCGCATTTTTTCAACTTTAGTCCGATTTTCATGCTATTTTTATTGAAATATTTCAATAAGAGACAACATAATACAGCCATGAGCAGCATTATGTAAATTGGAAAAAGCGAAGTAGGTGACTTTAGCTGTAATTTTGCGCATCGACCCGACGACAGGGCATGGATCGACGATTTCGCCGCGCAGTACAGATCTCACATCGGCTTGCCTTTCGTGATATGGGGCCATCCCCTCAGGACAAGCAGATACGTAATATCGAAACTTGCAGATGCCGGCCTGTACAAAGTGGTAATGGGGATACAGAGCGGATCGCCGCGCGTCAGGAACGAGATATTCCGCCGCCGCGAGACGCAGGAAAAAATACTGGAGGCGTCGGCCGTACTCGCGGGGTGCAGGGTCCCGCAGGTCACGTACGATCTCATGCTTCGCCATCCTTTCGAAACTGAAGAGGACATAAGGCAGACATTCGAACTGTGCACTGAGCTGCGGCGGCCTTTCGAACTACAGCTCCATGGCTTGTACTTTCTGCCTGGCACGGATATAATCAAGATAGCGGAAAAACACGGGATGCCTGTGCCCATACCCGGATCCGGCCCGGATGGCTCGATAAAAACGGCATTCCGGGCTTACTGGGGGCAAAAGAGCAGCAACGCCGCGATAAATTTCTGGTATTCACTCATTTACATGACACAACTGGGTTTTGGCCTCCGCATAGCAATGTATCTCAGCAAAGCCGAGAGGACCCCCGTCACAGTGTTTATCGCAGCGGCGCTGTCAAGGCTGATGCATCCTGTCGTTGCTGCAAGAAGGCTGTGCAAAAAGGCACTCATGCTGTCAGCGGCATATTCCGCAAGGTTAAGCGCCGCCAGGGCAGACAGGCATGCAGTCGAATGCCGGGAAGGAGAATAGATCCGTCGGTGGAACGGTCCATCAAGAAGCGCTTCTTCCGTATTTCATCCATCATACTCGCATCGGCAGCAGCAGTGGTAAGCCTGCTGGTGCTGTCCATCGCGGCCATAGAGCCCATGGCCCATATATATCCTGATTACCCCATGGCTGACCTCGGGCCTGTCCTGCAGGAGGATTCCTTCACGGAAGAAGATTACAGGCTGATCTTTCTGCAGACCGGGCTGGGAAAACCCGCGGTGGACGAGATCAGGGAACTTTACGGCGACTGGAGGGAACGCCTGCTCCGGTTCCAGCAGGATTTCTTCAGGAGCATCGATTTCGTCCGCGAAAGAAACAGCCCGATCTCATGGGAAGAGTACATAGTCGACGAACACGGCAATTACGCGCGCGGCACGGAACTCGCCCCGATCCGCGAAGGGTACATATTGGTGACGAAATCGTCGCACACTTACGGCTGGCGGAACGGACATGCTGCGCTGGTGGTGGATGCAGCCAACGGCAAAACGCTGGAGTCGGTGGTGCTGGGCACGAATTCAACTATACAGGATATAGGGAAATGGACGGTCTACCCCAATTTCATGCTGCTCCGGCCAAAAAACACCACGTACGACGAAATGAAGGAGATCGCACAGACGGCGCTCGATTTCCTCTACGACATCCCCTACGACCTGACGGTCGGCATATTCAGCCCCAAGTTCGTGGAAAAGGGCAAAATAAAAGGGACCCACTGCTCCCACCTCATCTGGCAGACGTATATGTATCACGGACTTGACCTCGACAGTGACGGCGGGGTGCTCGTCACCCCGAAGGACATCGCCAACAGCCCGGAACTCGAAGTCGTCCAGGTCTATGGAGTCGACCCGCGTGAGATATGGCCGTGATGCGCGTAAGGCCGGTGGCGTCACGACGCCGGGATCCGTTACGGCGACCGGCAACAGTGGTATAGTAATGGTAAGTATCGATCGGATACCCAGGACATAATTGAGCGTATCGACAAGAGTGGCAAGTATAGTAATGATAAGGATCGATCGGTTACCCGATCGAAAATTCGATCATAGGTATATACAAAGATAAAAAGCGGGGTGTATACATATGAACAAAACACATGACGTGATCATAATCGGCGGTGGTCCGGCGGGCTATACGGCGGCACTTTACAGCGCGCGGGCAGGTCTCGGCACTCTCGTGCTGGAAAAACTGGCCCCCGGAGGCCAAATGGCGACGACGCTGTCGATGGAAAACTACCCAGGGTTCGAAGAGCCCATCAGCGGGCCGGACCTGGCACTGAGGATGGAAAACCAGGCAAGGAAGTTCGGCGCCGTCGTGGAATATGACACGGTGACGGAAGTCGTCACCGACGGCAGGCTGAAAACCGTCAGGACGCCCAATAACACTTACACGTGCAAGGCAGTCATCCTGTGCATGGGCGCCTCACCGAAAAAGCTTGGCCTTGCCGGGGAAGAACAGCTGAGAGGTTCCGGTGTTTCCTACTGTGCCGTATGTGACGGCGCACTGTTCAGGGGCCGTGAGGTAGCGGTGGTCGGAGGCGGCGACACCGCAGCCGAGAATGCGATCTACCTGTCAAGGTTCTGCCCGAAGGTCCGGCTCATACACAGGCGGGACAGGCTGCGCGCCACGAAGGTGCTGCAGAAGGAACTGTTCAGCAACAAAAACATCGAAATCATCTGGAATTCCGTGGTCGAGGAACTCCATGGACAGTTCGCCCTCGAAGGCATAACTGTAAGAGACTTGGAAACCGGCAGCAGGCAGAAGCTGGACGTGGACGGCCTGTTCATATCCGTCGGGCTCACTCCGGGCACTTCGCTGGTCGAAGGTAAAGTGGCGCTCGACACCGAAGGATATATCATAACTGATGAAAGGATGCGCACCAATGTCCCGGGCGTTTTTGCCGCGGGCGATATCAGGAGCAAGGTCCTGAGGCAGGTCATCACCGCAGCATCCGACGGCGCTGTGGCCGCTTACTCGGCGGAACAGTACATAAACGATACGTTTGGCAGCTAAAAGGGCATCACGGATGCCCTTTAGTTTTGGTCCCGTCCCGGATCGACCTCATTATTTTGGTTTCGGACCATTTTCATTTTGACCCCGGATAGCCTTCCGGTCCCGCATCATCCTCACCAGCCTCTCGGCTACAGGGACGTCGGCGGGAAGCAACGCATATCCCGGCAGTTCGTCCGTACGTACCCACCTGTAATCGTCGTGGACGCTGGGACGTATCTCCCCGCCCGTTATTTCCGCAAAGTATGCCAGCAGTCGTATCAGACCCTGCGGGTACTCATACCTGCTTTCGCAGAAAAACCCCTTTATCCTTGCCTCTATGCCGAACTCCTCAAAAAGCTCTCTTTTCAGGCATTCTTCGGCGGTCTCGTTTTCTTCGAGCTTTCCCCCGGGGAATTCCCATCCCCCGGCCATGTTCTCACCGGGCGCCCTCCTGGCGATGAATACTTTGCCGTCACCATCCAGGATGATTGCCGCGGTGACATCTTTTACTTTTTTCATTCATCTTCCTCTTCCTTCCCGAGTGACTGCGCGATATTCAGCGCATGGTCCGACACCCTTTCGAGCGTCGTCACCATGTTGGTGTAAAGCACATCCAGCCGGGGATCGCATGCTTTTTTCTGGAGCCTGTCCACATGGTTGCTGATATAGGTTTTCTTCATGTCGTCCACTTCCTGCTCCAGCTTTTCTACATCCCCGACCCGGTCAGCATCACGGGCATAAAATACATCGAGGCCCGTATTCAGCGTTTCCATTGTCTTTTCCGACATCGAACCAAGCTCAGCCCTGCCCTCTGGTGACAGCAGTGCTATGTTCTCAGGGAACTCCATCGCGTACTCGGCTATGTTCTCTGCATAGTCGCCGATCCGCTCCAGGTCGATCAGCACATGATGAAGGCTTCCCATGATCCGGAGATCTTTCTCAGATAGGTCATAGCCCCTGAACTCGACAAGGTAACGGGATATACCGTCGCATAGGTAATCTATCGTATCTTCGGCTTCCAGCACCCTGTTGGCTTTCTGTTCGCTGGTTTCGAAAAACGCCTCGAGCGCGAGCTTCATATTTTCTTTCACCATGTTCCCCATGCGCCAGGTCTCTTTCAGCACCTGCCTCAGTGCGATGGCAGGCGTCTGAGCGATCCTCTCGTCAAGATAAATGAGCTTCTTCTCCAGTTCCTGTTCAGTTTTCTTTTCAGGTATGATAAGTGTTATGAGCTTTACAAGGTACCTGGCGAACGGGAAGAGCAGTATCGTCACCGTAATGTTGAACAATGTATGGAAGTTGGCTATCTGCCTTGGACCATCGCCGGGCGACAATGATTCCACCAACAGGATCAAGCCCGGAAAAAGCGAAATCAGTATAAGGTATACTATCGTGCCGATTATGTTGAACAACAGGTGTATCCCGGCGGCACGTTTTGAATTGGCGCTGGTGCCTATTGCAGAGATTATCGCAGTCACGCAGGTACCGATGTTCTGTCCGAGGATGACATATACAGCCGTATCAAGTCCTATCAGCCCGATTGCGGCAAATGACTGCAGAATGCCCACCGAGGCGGAGGAGCTCTGGATGATCGCTGTAAACACGGCCCCGACCAGTACACCTACGACAGGGTTTTTGAAATTGATGAGGAAATTCCTGAAAGATTCGTTGTCACGCAGCGGCTCCAGTGCGCCTGACATGATGCCAAGCCCCACGAACAGTATCCCGAAGCCAAGCACTATCTCGCCGATCCTGGCTATTTTCCTCTTTTTCACGAAAACTGTCATCAGCATTCCTGCAAAAAGGATGAACGGAGCCACGTCCGAGAGGTTGAAGGCGATAAGCTGGGCCGTTATGGTGGTTCCTATATTTGCGCCCATTATCACCCCGGTGGCCTGAAGCAGTGTCATGAGCCCGGCATTGACGAACCCGACGACCATGACGGTGGTGGCAGACGAGCTTTGGACAAGCGCCGTCACCCCTGTACCGACACCCACGGCCGCTAAGCGGTTCGTCGTAAGGACTTCCAGCACGCGCCTCATCCTGTCGCCTGCGACTTTTTCGAGGCCATCCGACATCATCTTCATACCGTACAGGAACATGCCGAGGCCGCCAAGCAGCAAAAAAATCATGTTAAGAGACATAGTACCCTCCTGGTCCGACTAATGCTGTTATTGGTGAAATTGCGTAATAGTTCGGAAAAATTCCGCAAATAGCTACAAATAGTATAAAGCATAATCGGGTATCTGTCACTCAAAATCAAGTATCTGTTGTATATGCACCGGCTATTCTTCCGCCATGGCCGGACAACGGCCGAAAGCTTCATGAAAATCGCGGAAGAAAGCAGATTGACGAATATATCCGCATAATTTAATATAGTATTTGTACAGGAGTCGCCTATGAATACTAAGCATGCAGAAATCCTCAAAAGACTTGGCATATTCCTGCTCGTTGTCATATCCGTGGTGGGAGGAGTCCTTCTGACCGTCAGGCTGGCACTTTTCCTCATGCCGTTTCTTATAGCTTTTACCCTGTCATCGATGATGGAACCGCTGATAAGGGTCCTGGACAGGAAACTGCGCATCAGGAGGAAAATATCTGCGCCGATAATACTCCTGCTCCTTCTGGCGATAATCGTAACACTGGTCGTGCTTGGGATACTCAGGCTGATCGAGGAGATAAAGGGGCTTATCGCGTCCGCTCCGGCATTTTTCTCGTCACTGTACAGAGAGATATCAGAACTTGTGGCAAGGGGAGCGGAATATATCGACTGGATGCCCGTTGATATCACGGACAACCTGGGAAGCATCATCGCCAACCTGTCTAATACGGTCACCAACTTTGGCAAAACCCTGGTGAAAGGCGCTTACGTCACTGCACTGTCACTGCCTGAAATCATCATATTCACCATAGTGACGATACTGGCGACCTACTTCATGGCAAAGGACCGGCACGCCATCTCGGCGGTACTCAGGCGTCATCTGCCTGAAAGCTGGGTGGACCGCATCCAGTCCATAAAAAACGACCTGTTCATGGCGATTTTCGGGTATCTCAGGGCAGCACTCATCATGATGGTCTTAACGTTCACCGAACTTCTCATCGGACTTACCATCATCAGGGCCAGGTACACGCTGCTTCTTGCATTCCTGATCGCCGTCATCGACGCCCTGCCGATACTCGGCGCAGGAAGCGTGCTGATACCCTGGTCGCTTTACTCGTTCATCACGGGCGATATCAGGATGGGCGTTTCAGTCATCATACTGTACCTGGTCATACTTGTCATCCGCCAATTCGTGGAGCCGAAAGTGGTGGGCCAGCAGATCGGAGTACATCCTCTCCTTACCCTTTTCGCGATGTACACAGGCCTGAAACTGTTGGGATTCCCGGGCATCATACTCGGCCCGATAACATTCATCCTCATCCGCAACATCCTCGTGACGATCTACAGGAAAAAGCCCGTCAAGGATATCATAGGTTTTGGATCCGCCATGCAGGACACCGGAACGGAAGACGCCGGCGGTGACAGGCACGGTATCCGGGCGGCAGGTCCTCTGGACGGCGAAAATGACGCCGGGGCGGCGGAGCCTGTTCATGGCGGAAATAGCGCCGGTCCGGCAGAACCGGCGTATGACGTGAACGAAGCCGGTACGGAAGATCCCGGGCATGACATGCACGACAACGCTGCCACCGGAACCCACACATGACGGATATGGCAGCACCGGCGCAAAACCCTGAATAAGCGGAGCCACACCCAGCCTGACCATTGATAGCCCTTCACTGTCGGAGTCCGACAATACAGTTTGGTCAAAAACCCTTCCCGAAGCGATCCTGAAAACTGATGCGCATATATTTTACCCTTTGGAAAAAACTATTGACGGAGGTGTAAAATATATGACGACGATCAGCTTGACAACAAAAGAAAGGACGCTCCTGGAAGACCAGAAGAGCCACGAGGAAATTTGCATCGAAAAATACACCAAGTATGCGCAGTTGGCTTCAGATCCGCAACTTCGGAACATATTCCTCAATAATGCAAAAATCGAACAGGAACACCTGGATACACTGAACCAACTGCTCAGGGGGCAGGTGCCGTCTGTCGGCCAGCAGGGCGGTACGGGACAGCAGCCCGGCGCCGGCGGGCAACAGGCGCAGGCACAACAGCAAAATGCCCAGCAAGCCGGTACCAACGCGCAGATCGGCAATGCATCCGGCATGGTGTCAGACGAAAGCCTGTGCAACGATATGCTCATGACCGAGAAATACGTATCAGGCACATATGACACTGCCATATTCGAATTCAAGGATCCACAGGTCCGCGACATCCTGAACCATATCCAGAAGGAGGAACAGAAGCACGGGGAAGCTATCTTCAAATACATGGAGAGCAGGGGCATGTATAATCCGAAATGAAGGTTTCATGGGCATAGCGCCCCACAGTGGAGCGTCGAGCTGAGCGAAGAACTGATATGGATGGATACGGGCAAAGGTCCGCGCTGATGCGCTCCCTCCGCTGTGTTAATGAACATACCCTTTGAAAAGGAAACTATCCCCGAAAAGCATCATCTGAAAGGAAAATATCTCCTGAAACGGAAACATCCCCTTCACGAAGGAAGGGGATGTTTTTGCCGCCATCTCAGCTGAACAGCGAAATCGTTGCGAACAGGCCTGCCGTAAGGGATGCTACAAGCGAAACAACAGTGATCTGCGTGTTGATGGACGGACCTGCGGTATCCTTGAAAGGATCGCCTACAGTGTCACCAACGACCGCTGCTTTATGGGCAACAGAGCCTTTTCCACCTTCATTGCCTGCCTCGACATATTTCTTTGCGTTGTCCCAGGTGCCGCCTGCATTGCCCATCAGCAGTGCAAGGAGTATGCCGCTCAGTATGTTGCCCACGAGGAAACCGCCGATCGCATGGACGCCGCCGATGAATCCGACCGCAAGTGTTACGGCTATTGCTACCAGTCCGGCAGGTATCAGTTCACGGAGAGCGCCCCTGGTCGCAATGTCGATGCACTTGTCATACTCGGGCAGAACGCCTTCCCTGCCTTCCTTGAGTCCGGGTATCTCTTCGAACTGGCGGTGGATTTCGGCCACCATGCGCCGGGCGTTCCTGTCGACTCCCATGATCAGCATGGCCGAGAAGATTGCCGGGATAGCCACACCTACTATCATACCGAAGAACACCACGGGATTCATGACATCGAATCCGGTCAGCAACTCGAGTCCATGTTCGGCCAGTGCCGCGTTCGCCTCGGCCATGTATGCTCCGAGCAGTGCTATGACGGTCAGCCCGGCAGCGCCTACGGCAAAGCCCTTTGTAATGGCCTTTACGGTGTTTCCGGCACTGTCGAGGTCATCGGTGATCTCAAGGGCTTCTTCACCCAGGTTCCCCATCTCGACAAGTCCTCTTGCGTTATCGACTATCGGACCGTATGCGTCGTTGGAAATGATCATGCCGACTATCGAAAGCATACCTATGGCAGCCATCGAGATCCCAAACAGCGCGTCGGTGTTGCCGGCGCTGATGGTGTCACAGATGAGGTAGGATGCCATCGAGGATACGCCGATACCGACCAGCGACGGGAAAGAGCTCAGCAGCCCATAGCTGAAGCCTGAAAGGATCGTGAACGCCGGTCCCGATCTCGATGCCCTTGCGACCAGCTGGACTGGCTTTTTCTCGTCGTTGGTGAAGTAATCCGATGCCAGCCCGATAACAGTCCCGACCAGGAGGCCTATGATCGTTGCTGTCCAGTAACGCCAGTCAAAACTGAAGGCAAACGTTGCAGCAGCAGTCAGGACCGCGAACAGCGCCGTCGTTATATACGTGCATTTGTTCAGGGCAGTGCTGGGGTTGCCGTTTTTGCCTATGCGCCCGAACAGGATGCCTATTATGGAGGACAAAAGACCTATGGCTGCATAGCAGAACACCATTCCGGTGTTGATGCCGATATTGCCGTCGAGGGCCATCGCAAGCACCAGCGCAGCGGCCATGGATGCGACGTTGGAATCGAAAAGGTCGGCTCCCATACCTGCAACGTCACCAACGTTGTCGCCCACGTTGTCGGCTATGACGGCCGGGTTGCGCGGGTCGTCCTCCGGGATGCCGAGTTCGACCTTGCCGACAAGGTCAGCGCTGACATCGGCAGTCTTGGTGAATATACCGCCGCCTGCCTTTGCAAACAGCGCCAGTGATGATGCTCCAAAGCTGAATCCGAGTACGGCGGTGGCATCGCCTGTGAGCATCAGGATGCCGGCGACTCCGAGAAGGCTGGTTCCAACGACTGCCATGCCCATTACCGCGCCGCCGCGAAAACCTGCCATGAACGAGAGGTTCTTGCTTTTCGTTGCAGCTTCGGCACTTTTCACATTCGCTATCGTTGCGACAAAGATGCCGATCTTCCCTGCCAGTGCCGACAAAGCGGAACCAATGATGTATGATATCGCCATCATTATGTTCTCGCCGATATCACCTTTCCAGAAAGGTCTCGGCAGGAACAAAACTATCAGTACGGCGACAACGGCGACAAATATCGCCAGGATCTTATACTCTCTGCCAAGAAAGGTATTCGCGCCTTTCCTGATGAGCACCCCGATCCTTTCCACATCGGGGTTGGAAGATGGCTGGGACTTCACCCAGGCATAGAGCCATGCTGCTACACCTAAAGCGAGTAAAGATACCAGCATTGCTACGATCGGCCAGTTCATACCAAACATGCCCCCTAAACCTGTTATATTCGTGCAATGCACGCGTTGCTTGATGTTTCTGGCGGTAAAAAGCACACCGAATGACAGTCCCGGACCGGGCCAGCTGAAAGCCCGTACAAGACTGAAGCAGTCAGCGCGTTTTTCACCGTTTACCATTATAGTCATATGGTTTGGGAAATGCAATTAAAATATTCTGATTTTCAGGACCGAATCATAGCAATATATTTTACGGCAATGCGCTGATTTGCCGGATTATGTAACTCAAATCATTGAGGCCGCCCCGGAGAAGTGCCAAAAAACGAAAATCCGGTACAAAAAATCGCCGGCAAATGATATACTTGATATACCGGCATTGGCAAGAGATAGAAAAAGTGAGTATCGTTGCCGGAATACGTTGCTGATACAGGTGAACCCATGAAGGAAGTTTTGAGCCTGAATGTCAGGATAACGCCGAAGGACCTGAAAGAGTTCAGTTTTGCAAAGTACAGGTCAGGGATCCTTATTATCCGTTTCATATTATGCATTGTAATTACGGTCATCCTTTCAGCAGGTATGGCAATAGCCGTCCTGATGTTCGAAGATACTGAAACGAAGTCTTTTACTGTCACAGCTTTTTCCATAATGCTGGTCATTGCCTGGATGTTGTACCTGATCCCGCCATTCTCCCAGTACATGAGGCTGCTTGCCAGCCACAGGAAGAGCAGTCTCCTGCGGGTCCTGCAGCATTACCGGATCTACGGTGACAGGCTGGAGTCATATTCTAAGGATGAAAAGGTCGCCCTGTATTGGAAAGATATTTACTATGTACAGGAACTGAGACCCTGCTTCGCTATCTACCCCGCCCCGGGGATGGTGGTCCTGATCCCCAGGAGGTGCTTTGAGAGCCAGGATCAGCTGGACCTGTTCATCAGTGTCCTGGAGTCGGAAGTCAGCAGGAAAAAGGTCAGGCTGAAAAAGTACAGGCTCAGGCACAGCAACCCCGACCGTTATGAAAACGGGATGACGGAAGGGAGCCGGGACACCGAAGGATGCCGGGATATTGCCGGAGCAGAAACACGTGAAACCGGCGCATTTCGGGAAGCCGGCACGGATATGGGACATGCGTTGAACGGTGCTGAAAATGCGCAGGGCACGGCCGGGGATGAAAACGCACACGGGTCGGCCGGAACCGAAAACACGCCGGAACAGCCGGTGCTGGAGACAGAGTTTTCGATCGGCAGGGACGAATATATCAGGATGCGTTACAGGCTCTACTATACCAGGCCGCAGGGGCTGGTCCTCACAGCAGTCGGCGTGCTTCTCGCCGCATTGTCGTCTATGGGGTTCATTCTCGGAACAGGGAAACCATGGCTGGCCCTGGTCCCAGCGCTTGTCCTGCTGCTCTATCCCGCGCTGGCCTTGTATTTTGCCGGCAGGAAGCACTTCAACATGAACATGGCCCTGCAGAAGCCAAGGACCATGAAATTCTACCCCGATCGCTTCGTTGTGCTGCATCCTTCGGGAGTTGCCAGCATCAGGTACTGTGACCTTGTGAAGATCAGGGAGGAAAAAGCTGCTTTCCTGCTTTTCGTTACAGACCACCTGGTACACATAATCCCCAAAAGGGTTTTCGATGGCAGGGAGGATGACGCAAAGGTACTGAGAGACCTGCTGAGGTCGACAGGTCTGTTGAAACAGTAAAGGATCCATGTCTTCACGGCCGTCTCCATAAGAGTCGAAAAAATCAAAATTTTTGTCAAAAAAATATTGATTTTCTAAATCATTATGATATTATTTTAGCGACAGATATCTTTAAATTCGATGCAGAGACGTCGACAAGATATCGCTGAATATGGTTTACCGAAAATAAACCTTGTCCATCTCTGCGTGGATAAGGTTTTTTTTGTGCGTCGATACTAATAAAAAAGGAGAGGTTATCATGAGTACAAACACATCAATCGGCAACACCGGCATCTATGATGCACGCGAACTCGGCAGCGGCAGGATGCTCATACTGGGTCTGCAGCACATGTTCGCAATGTTCGGAGCGACAGTCCTGGTACCTGCCCTTACGGGCCTGAGCGTTTCAGCGACGCTTTTGTTTGCAGGTCTGGGCACATTGCTCTTCCACCTTTTATCCAAAGGCAAAGTTCCGGCTTTCCTCGGTTCGTCTTTTGCTTTCCTCGCAGGTTACTGGACCATAGCTCCCAACGGCGATAAAAAACTTCTGCCTTATGCATGCCTCGGTGTGGCAGCCGCAGGCCTGCTTTACCTGGTATTGGCTCTCCTTTTCAAGCTGTTTGATGCCAAAAAAGTCATGCGGTATTTCCCGCCGATAGTAACAGGTCCGATAATCATCTCCATCGGTCTCACACTGTCGTCATCCGCGATAGGCAACTGCAATGCCAACTGGCTGATAGCGCTGGTAGCCATCATTGTTGTGATCATATGCAACATCTGGGGCAAAGGCATGGTCAAAATAGTCCCGATACTGCTTGGCGTCGTTGCTTCCTACGTAGTCGCAGCGATCACCGGCAACGTGGATTTCACTGCAGTAAAAGAAGCAGCCTGGATAGGACTTCCGTTCAAAATGGAGGACACCGTATTCTCAATCTTTAAAGAACCGGATACTTCGCTCATCATCACTTCGATCGTGACCATAGTGCCCATTGCCGTCGCGACCATAGTTGAACACATAGGTGACATATCCGCCATAAGCTCAACGGTAAACATAAACTACATCAAGGATCCCGGCCTCCACAGGACGCTTGTGGGCGACGGCCTGGCAACGACTTTTGCCTCGCTGTTCGGAGCGCCCGCCAATACCACATACGGCGAGAACACCGGCGTATTGGCACTTACAAAAGTTTATGACCCAAGGGTCATCCGTTTGGCAGCCCTGTTTTCCATACTGCTGTCATTCTCACCGAAAGTCGCAGCACTGATCAGTTCGATACCGGCGGCAACAATTGGCGGCATTTCGCTTATACTGTACGGTATGATCTCTGCAATAGGCGTAAGGAACGTGGTCGAAAACAAGGTGGATTTCTCGAAAGGCAGGAATATCATAATAGCTGCCCTGATACTGGTCCTCTCCATAGGGATCAAGTACGGCACCGAGGCTGAAGCCATAGTATTCAACATATCGAACGTGACCATCAGCCTTTCGGGCCTGGCAGTCGGCGCCATAATCGGGATTCTTCTCAATGCCATACTTCCCGGGAAGGACTATGAGTTTGGCAAGGATCCCAGGGCGGATTCATCTGCCGACCTCAAGGTATGAACGACAAGTCAAAACGCCCCGTGACGCCGGGGCGTTTTTCTTTCTCTTCCCCATGCCTCGTCGGATTTTATGAGTCCGGATGCGGAAGGGACCGACAGGATCCTGCGTGACACGGCAGCATGCGCGCAGAAATCCAACAGCCCTACTCGATGATCACATAACCCCTGCCGGTGAATGTTTCCCTTATCTTATCCATCGGTATGCCTTTCATCGCAGCGCCCTTTGGGATCGTCATGAACCTGCCGGCAGTATTGAGCATGCCCGGCGAGGTTATGGCATCGAAACCAAGCTCCTTCATTATCTCAATTACCTCAGCGTTGTCCCTGCACAGTTCGTATACCGTCTTTTTCATATCCAATTCCTTAGCCATCAGGATCACCCTTTCAGATGAAAGTCAGCTGCATATTCCTATATTCGACGATTATCCGGATGAATATATTTATACCCCTGGTATGGACCAAAAAACCATCCGGGGAATTTTCGCGCGATAAACATCCGGATCCGTGATGACCGGCAGACTGAAGATGGATCCCGTATGCCGGCTGCAAAAAATGATATAATTGAAGAAGAAAGATCCTTTCCGGGTCTTAAAGCATATAACTTTTTGCCTTGCCCAAATCAACCGCAAAGGGTGGTGCTGTATGGCTAAATGGTGGCAGGAACGCGTGGTTTACCAGATCTATCCCCGAAGTTTCCAGGATACCAACGGAGACGGCATCGGCGACATCCCTGGCATAATCGAACGCCTGGACTACCTAAGAGATCTAGGTATAGGCATCATTTGGCTAAGCCCGGTCTATCCTTCTCCCAACGCCGACTACGGCTACGATATCAGCGACTATTGCGCCATAAATCCTGAATACGGGACCATGGAAGACATGGACCGGCTCATTGCCGAAGCCGGGAAGCGGGATATAAAGATCATCATGGACCTGGTGATAAACCACACTTCGGATGAGCATCCCTGGTTCATCCAAAGCCGGGACAAGCAGAGCCCGTACCGGGACTACTACATCTGGAGGCCGGGCAGGAACGGGAAACCGCCGAACAACTGGATGAGCTTTTTCGGCGGCAGCACATGGGAATATGACGAAAAAAGCGGAGAGTATTATCTCCACCTGTTCTCGAAGAAGCAGCCGGACCTGAACTGGCGGAACCCCAAGGTCATGGAGGAAATACAAAATATCATGCGTTTCTGGCTCGACAAGGGGATCGCCGGATTCCGGTGTGACGTGATAAACCTGCTTTACAAAACCAGTCTGGAAAACGGGAAGATAAGGCTGGCAATGGTGCTGCCGGGCAGTGAACACTATGTTTCGCAGGAAGGGACCCATGAGATACTGCGGACGCTCCGGCGGGAGGTGCTCGACCATTACGACTGCTTCACGGTCGGCGAAACCGTATTCGTGACCACGGAAGACGCAAAACTGCTGTGCGGCAGTGACCGGCGCGAGCTCGACATGGTCTTCTCCTTCGAACACATGGAAACGGACGCATTCGCCAAATGGATCAGGCGGAAATTCGATCCCGCCAGGTTCGCGCGGGTCATTTCGAAGTGGCAGGACGCACTGGAATGGAACGCGAATTACCTCGAGAACCACGACCAGCCCCGCAGCGTTTCGCGTTTCGGCAACGACGGCCGGTACCATTCGGAATCTGCCAAAGTGCTGGGCACCCTCCTCCTCACCTTGCGCGGTACCCCTTTCATATACCAGGGCCAGGAAATCGGCATGACCAATTTCGATTTCACCGGCATAGACCAGATCAGGGACGTGGAGTCCCACAACATATACAACCTTGCCAAGCGCCTGCACATTCCCGAGCCACTGCGGTGGAAGATAATAAAGCCAACGTCGAGGGACAACGCACGCACGCCGGTGCAGTGGGACAGCAGTCCCAATGCGGGCTTTACGACCGGCAGACCCTGGATCGACGTCAACAGCAATTACACGACCATAAACGCGGCGTCCCAGGCAGACGATCCGAATTCCATCCTTAACTGGTACAGAAAGCTGATCGCACTCCGGAACTCCGATAAAACACTTGTTTACGGCAACTTCAAAGCATTGGAGATCACGCGTCATGTTTTCGTTTACAGGCGTGAAGTGGAAGGCCGCTCGATAACCGTCCTCCTGAACTTTTCCGATAAGCCGCGGAAAGCGGACTACAGCGGACGCCTGGTATTGTCCAGCTATGACAGGTCATCTTACAGCGGTACGCTCGAGCCTTACGAGGCGGTACTGCTGGAAAACGGAAGGGCGGTGCGGATATGATCGATCACAGGGACGGCGTATTCCGGCTGACGACACGCAACACTTCATACTGGTTCCGTGTCACGAAGTTCGGGCACCTGGAACACATCCACTACGGCCCGAAGCTGAAGGATCAACCTGTCGACGGACTGCTGCTCAAGCGGACATCGGCCCTTTTATAAACAAGATCGGCAATGCGATAGCCAGCGGGATAGTCGGCGCTACGGTGATAATTTCAGGCATAAGCCAGGCAACATCGGCTGCCGATGTCACCGGAGAAGGCCTTGTGATCCTTAAGGCGGCGATGTTCATACTCCCCCTGGTATGCATCCTTGCAGGCTACGTGGTCTACAGGCTCAAGTACAAAATAGACGGCAAAATGTACAGCCAGATCCTTGAAGACCTGCAGGCCCGGGGCGACATCAGGCTGGAGTGACCGTGCAAAGGGTCATGTGACCGTATGCGCGGACTGCCGGTGTGGAACTTGCCGCAGTATAGTGCTATAATGCTATAATAGTAAACTGAAGAGATGATAATACGCTGCAAAAACACGGATGAAAGAAGATGCAGATGGAGAGGACATTCGACACAAACAGGACATTCGCAGATCTGGGGATCATACCGCCTATACTGAAGGCACTGGAAGAAATGGGCTTCGAACACCCGACGGAGGTCCAGGGCCAGGCTGTCCCACATGCCCTGGCAGGAAAGGACCTCATAGTGATGGCCAAGACCGGAAGCGGCAAAACAGCGGTGTTCGGCGCATCCATGCTCCAGCTGACCGATCCGGAAGCTGAGGGCCCCCAGGGTCTCATACTGACACCCACCCGCGAGCTTGCGGTACAGGTGGACAGCGATATCCGCCGGATGGCCAGGCACCTCGCGCACCGTACAACGGCCGTATACGGCCAGCACAGCATGGATGCGGAAGTGAAAGAGCTTGAAAAAGGCGTGACGATAGTCACCGGGACCCCGGGAAGAGTCTACGACCATATACAGCAGGGGACACTGGATACGAAGCACATAAAATTCCTGGTGCTCGACGAGGCCGACAGGATGCTCGACATGGGCTTTATAGACCAGGTGGAAAGGATCATCAGGTCTGTGCCCAGAGACAGGGCCACGATGCTTTTTTCCGCCACTATGCCCGAAGAGATCAGGCGGATATGCAGAAGGTACATGAAAGATCCCGAGACCATAGAAACAGGATCGCAGACCAAGACCGTGGATACGATACGCCAGCTTTATTACCGCGTCAACCAAAAAGAGAAACTCGAACAACTGAACAAGGTGCTCCTGATCGAGCAGCCCGAAAGCTGCATGATCTTCTGCAATACCCGCGTTGCCGCGGATAAGGTCGGCAAGTTCCTTACGAAAAAGGGCTATGCCAGCCGCGTGCTCCACGGCAACATCGCCCAGTCCAGGAGGATGAAGACGATACAGCAGTTCAAACAGGGGAAATTCCGCCTGCTGGTCGCCACGGACGTGGCAGCCCGCGGGATCCACATCGACGAACTGTCCCTCGTGATAAACTACGACGTCCCGCTGGACAGGGACAGCTACGTGCACAGGATCGGCCGTACCGGGAGGGCGGGCCACGAGGGCCGTGCTGTGTCCATAGTCACCAGGGATGACCTCATGGACCTCTACGCGATCGAGGAGCATATCGGCGTCCTCATAGAAGAATGCGAAATGCCCGGTGACGAATACTTCGAGGAGCACCGGCAGGAAATAGACGAATGGATCGCCGCCAACAGATCCAGAAAACCCGGAACGGCAAAGAGACCGGAACCAGCGAGGGCACCTGGCGGCCAGCAAGAAAGCCGGGAAAGCGCCGCCAGCGAAGCAGGCAGCCCGGGCAGGCAGGACCGGGAAAGGCCGGACCGCAGGAGAAAGAAAGGATCCAAGGCAGGCCGCAAAGGCCAGCAGGGCAGATACACAGGACAGGGCCGCCCGTCGGACGGCGGAAGACAAAAGCAGGGTGACGGCAGGCACAAACAGCATGGCGGTGCAGGGAAACCGCCACAGCAGGACGGACAGCCATTCCGCCGGGACGCAAACATGCAGGACAGCGGTAAGCATGGAGCAATGCAGGTCCAGAAAGATCCCGCAGCCCAGGGCTCACGTAAAGCTCATGAAACCAGGACAGGCAGCCGCGGATATGGCGCAGGAAGCCGGATGCCCGGGACGGGATCCCGGAAGCCCGGCACGGAAACCCTAAAACCCGGCGCAGAAGAACGCAGGCCCGGAGAAAACGCGGGATTCTTCAGGCGCATATTCGGCAGGATCCTGGGCAAGTGACGCGAAATAAACTAAAAACGAGGCGTTGAATGATCCGCCTCGTTTTTGTTTCCAGCAGTGTTTGCTTCTGTGCAGCAGGTTCTTACTTGTGATACAACTTCTTCGTCTGGTACTGGGGCTCGCACGTGATGTTGACACCAAGCTTCTGGAACACATTCTCATCGACGCGCGACAGTATGACTGACGAATGGGCTTCGCAGCCCTTCAGCTTCGGAAGCTGTTCCAGCGCAAGGGCCGCCGTCGGGTTCGTGGCAGCGCAGATGGACAGCGCTATCAGTATCTCGTCGGTATGGAGACGCGGGTTGTGGTTCCCCATGTGATTTACCTTCAGGGCCTGTATCGGCTCGATGACTATCGGCGAAATCAAGTGTATGTCGTCATGGATGCCGCCCAGTTCTTTCAGCGCATTGAGCAGCACTGCAGCTGAAGCGCCAAGCAGAGATGACGTCTTACCGGTGACGATCCTGCCGTCATGGAGCTGTATAGCAACGGCAGGCCCCCCGGTAGCCTCGGCGCGCCGGTTTGCAGCCTGAACCACGGGACGGTCCGCTTCGCTTATTCCCAACTGCTTCATCAGAAGCTCCACTTTGTATACTTCCGCCCTGTCGGCCAACCCCTGGCGATGGGCGCAGCGCGTGTTGAAATACCTTCGTATGACCTCCTGCCTGGCTGCCTCGCATACCGCCTCATCGTCCGTGATACACAGCCCGGCCATGTTGACGCCCATGTCGGTCGGGCTTTTGTAAGGCGACTCTCCCTTGATCTTTTCCAGTATAGCTCTAAGCACAGGGAAGATCTCGACATCCCTGTTATAATTCACGGCTGTGACGCCATAGGCTTCCAGGTGGAAGGGGTCTATCATCGTCACATCGTTCAGGTCCGTAGTTGCGGCTTCATATGCAATGTTCACCGGGTGCTTGAGGGGAAGGTTCCATATCGGGAATGTCTCGAATTTCGCATATCCCGCCTGGATGCCCCTCTTGCTCTCATGGTATATCTGGGACAGGCAGACGGCCATCTTCCCGCTGCCCGGCCCCGGCGCCGTGACCACGACGAGGGACTTCTCCGTTTCTATGTAGTCATTTTTGCCGAATCCGTCGTCACTCACGATAAGTGGTATGTTCGAAGGGTAGTCCGGTATCGGGTAATGCCTGTAGACCCTTATGCCGAGGTTTGAAAGCCTTTTCTGGAACAGGTCTGCATTATACTGTGAACGGTAGTGAGTAATGACCACGCTCCCGACGTAGAGCCCTATCTCGCGGAACGCATCGATAAGGCGCAGTACGTCAAGATCATACGTGATCCCCAGGTCTCCTCTTCTCTTGCTTTTTTCTATGTCATCCGCATTTATGGCGATCACGATCTCGGCCTTGTCCTTCAACTGCATCAGCATCCTGACCTTACTGTCGGGTTTGAACCCGGGCAGGACCCTTGAGGCGTGATAATCGTCGAAAAGTTTCCCTCCGAATTCAAGATACAGCTTGCCGCCAAACTGCTCGATCCGTTCGAGGATCTTCTGTGACTGAAGCCGCAGATACTTATCGTTGTCAAAGCCAACTCTGTTCATTTTTGCACTCCTGTATGACAAATATGCGGGTTGCCGGAAACCCCGGACAATATTTCCTTACCCACAATAACACATCCGCCGGTACGCGTCAATCGGGCAGCCGGTTCCTGTCCAGGTTTTTTTCAGCTTTCGGACATAATCCGTCGCCTTTCTGTAACAAACTGCCTGAAACGCCTGTAATCGCGTTCGCTGCATTCGAGCAGCAGGCAGGCCCCTTCATTTCCATACTTTATATCCTTCACCAGTGCATTTTCCCTGAAATATGCCACTATATCACCGTGCTTATACGGTATCAGCATCCTGCAGTCCACGCAGGTCCCGGAGACATGCCGCAGGATCAGTTCCGCCAGTTCCCTGGTGCCGATCCTTTCCTTTGCAGAAATGTATATCATGTTGTCCTTTATGAACGGGATGTCCATATCGGTCAGGTCTGCCTTGTTGAACACGTAGAGCACCGGGATCCCTCCTGCTCCTATCTGTTTCAGCGTTTCCTCGGTCACGCTGACCTGGCGTTCGGCTTCCGGGTCGGAAGCATCCACCACGTGCAGCAGCAGGTCCGCCTCCTTCACCTCTTCGAGAGTCGAACGGAAAGCCCTGACGAGTTGATGGGGAAGTTTGCTGACGAAACCTACGGTATCCGACAGCAGGAATGACCTGTTATCAGGGAGCGTTATGCACCGGACCGTAGTCTCGAGGGTAGCAAAAAGCATGTCCTTTTCGAAAACTTTCTTGCTGTCGGGCTTCTGCGACAGTTCCACCATGGCGTTCATTATCGTCGATTTGCCCGCGTTGGTATAACCCATCAGCGCGACCCGCGGGAGCCCGGATCCGCTCCTCCTTTTGCGCTGGACCTGCCGGTCCTTCCTGATATCCTCGAGCTCCTTCCTGAGTGCGGCAATGTTCTGTTCGATCCTCCTGCGGTCGAGGACTATCTTTTTCTCGCCGCCGCCCCTGATGACCGTCCCGATGCCTCCGCCGCCCTGCCGGTCCATGTATTCGCCCGCGCCTGCCAGCCTGGGCAGCATGTACTGCAGCCTTGCCATTTCGACCTGCAGCTTCGCTTCTTTTGTCCTGGCCCTTTGCGCGAATATATCGAGTATAAGCTGGGTCCTGTCCATCACCCTGCAGCCGAGTACTCTTTCAAGGTTCCTCTGCTGGGTCGGCGTGAGTTCATTGTCAAAGATGGCGACATCAGCCCCGGTTGCCTCAACGAATCCCGCAGCCTCTTTCACCTTGCCCGCGCCGATATAGTAAGCGCTGTTTACGGTCCTGAGATTCTGTTCGATCCTTCCGCCTACTTCGAATCCGCAGGCTGCTGCGAGGTTTTCCAGTTCATCCATCGATTTTTCGAAATCGGCGTCACCATTGAGATCCACACCGATGAGCAGCGCTCTTTCCCTAAGCTCCACAAAACCACTCCTCTATCAGAAATATAGCACAAATATAAAGGGCTGCAAATGGAATATTTCCACCTGCAGCCCGCGGTCGCAGTCCTGTATCTGCTGCCGCTGTCTTACTGTGCCATGCGGCATGAGTGCCTGTAAGCCTGCCGGCACAAGTGCGCACGTTCCGGTCAGCCCGGGAGCTCGGTTATCTCGAACTGCTGCGCAACAAGCGCCGTGGCTCCGTATTTCTCCCTCAGTTTCGGCTTTTCTATCTTGCCGGTGGGATTGCGGGGCACTTTATCAAAGATTATCTTCCTCGGCCGTTTATACCTCGGCAGAGACATGCAGAATGCGTTGATATCTTCTTCCGTGCACTGGTGTCCCGGTTTGAGTTCGATTATCGCCGCCGCTATCTCACCCAGGCGCTTGTCAGGCAGCCCTATGACAGCCGCATCTTTTATCGCTTCATGTGACCGGAGGTGATCCTCGACCTGTACGGGATATATGTTTTCTCCCCCGCTGATTATGACGTCCTTTTTGCGGTCCACCAGGTATATGAATCCGTCCTCATCCTGCATGGCCATATCCCCGGTGTGCAGCCAGCCGTCCTTAAGCACTGCCGCTGTCGCCGCCGGATCCTTGTAGTAGCATTTCATTATGCCCGGGCCCCTGACGGCAAGTTCGCCCACTTCGCCATGCCTGACGGGATCCCTGTTCTCATCCACGATCCTGGCTTCCCAGCCGTAGCCGGGTATCCCGATGGCGCCCACCTTGTGGATATTCTCAACACCGAGATGCACGCACCCGGGGCCTGTCGACTCGCTCAGGCCGTAGTTCGTGTCATACTGGTGATTCGGGAAGTACTTTTTCCATCTCTGTATCAGGCTTGGGGGTACCGGCTGCGCGCCTATGTGCATCAGCCTCCACTGTGAAAGCTTGTAATCCTCAAGCTTCACGTCTCCCCGCTCTATCGCGTCAAGGATATCCTGGGCCCACGGCACGAGCAGCCACACGATCGTTATCTTCTCCTCCGACACGGTCCTGAGTATCCAGTCCGGCTTTATACCACGCAGGATGACGGCAGGGCTGCCGGAAAGCAGGCTCCCGAACCAGTGCATCTTCGCGCCGGTGTGGTAAAGCGGAGGTATGCAGAGGAACTTGTCCTCCCGCGTCTGCCCGTGGTGCTTCTGCTCGGTTATACATGCCGAAACGAGGCTCCTGTGGGCATGCAGTATTGCCTTGGGGAAACCTGTCGTTCCCGACGAGAAATATATGGCAGCGTCATCGTCGTCTGTTATTTCCACATTCGGCGCTTCCGAAGAACAGTTGGCCGTGAGCCGGTCGTAGCTTTCCGCAAACGACGGGCGGCCTTCGCCGACATAGAAAAGCAGCCTGACTTTCGGCATCTGGTCGTAGATGGTCTCGAGCCTGCCTATGAACTCAGGTCCGAACAGCAGGGCAACAGCATCGGACAAATCAAGGCAGTACCGTATCTCCTCGGCCGTATAGCGGAAATTGAGCGGCACCGCGACGGCTCCTGCTTTCAGTACGCCGAAGTATATGGGCAGCCATTCCAGGCAGTTCATCAGCAGTATGGCCACCTTCTCACCTTTCTTTATCCCCCGCTTGATCAGCAGGTTCGCCAGGCGGTTGGCTTTCTCGTCGAACACACGCCAGGTCATGCTGACCCTGTATTCGCCTGCCGGGTTGTTTTCAATAAGCTCGTATTCCCGCCATATTACGTTGTGTTTTTCCTGGAGATCGAGGTTTATTTCGGTGAGACAAATCTCGTTGCCGTACAGAGCGGCGTTCCTTGACAGAAATTCAGTTATAGGCATGACTCATCCTCCCGTCCTGCTGTAAGAATCACATGGAATGCAGTGACAAACAAAGCCGTGCTGCATAACTGCGAAATATCACGTACATTATAAGACAATACCTGCATTTAATCAACAGTTTGTTGGAAGGAAAGCCAGCCTGTAACCGTATCCGGGCAGCAACTTTTGCCGCCCGGATCCCCTGTTATTTCTCCACCTTTACGGACGCCATTATTTTTTCTGTTTCAGCGCCGATCGCTCCAGCAGCGTCTTTATCTTTCATATAATAAGCGGCAGTTACCATCGCAGGCTGTTGCCTTCAGCCTGGACGACTTTACTGTTTTTCTGTTTTTACAGACGAAATCAGTTTTTCTATTTCGGCACTGGCTGCTCCAGCATTATCTTCGTTCAGCATGTATGCGCCCTGTACCATGATCACCAGCCCATGCTTGAAGTAATAGCAATATATCTGCCTCTGCTTCATGCCGGAAATTTCGAAGTCTGCATGGAAGCGGACTCCCTCGGTCTCGTCTATATCGATTTTTTCTGTCCCGGAAAATTCCGCATCGCCGAAAGCCTGCTTCATCGTGTCGATATCTTTATTGACATATTCCACGATATCGTTATCGCTGGATAGCTTTCTCGAACTTGTCACCGTAAACATGCTCGTCTCTTTTACGGCCTGGTAATTTGCAAAATTGTTCGGTTTTTCTTCCCAGCCATCGGGCAGATCGACTGTAACCCTGATGCTGGCAGGATCGGCAGCCTTCGAACCTGCCTCGCCGGTATCCTCCTCCGTTCCAGGGGTGATACCGCACCCTGCCAGGGCGGCGAACATCATGCAAAGTGCCAGTACTGCTGCCAATACTTTTTTCAACATGGTGATCCTCCTAACCATTATTTTTTTCCCGGTGACACATCCGTTATCCCGGATGCCGGGCACAAGCTCCTGTCCTGCTTTGTGTCTTCAGGCATTAAAACCATGATCCGGCGTCATACGCTGCTTTCCACGAACAGGAGAAAATCGTATACCTGTTTCAGCTTCCTGAAACCGTTTATGAGCATATCCGGCAATCCTGCTGAAAATGCCGGTCCAAAATCCCTGCGGACATTCTCGAAGTATATGTTTTTCCTGTTGAGCCACTGCCTTATATTATCAGGCTGATCAGGGTACCTTGGCCTTTTGTAGTTTTCTCCTCCCAGAACGAACTCATCCTGGCCTTCGTATGCCTTCAGCGCTGCAAGGAACGACGGGTGCCTTTCCAGTATGATTTCTCTCATCTTCGCCATGGACGCGTTTTGCGCCTTGTAATACCCGACGCCGTAACTGATGCCGTATTGCCCCAGTTCGAACCAGAAGCATGGCGACACGGACATCTGCGACTTGTCCCTCAGGAAAACGATCCAGGCGTTGTCCCTGTAAAGACTTTTGTCCTTTGTGAACCTCGTGTCCCTTCTCACTCTCGATATGATTTTTGACGGGACAGTTATGATACCGTCGTCGATTTCCTTCATGGAAGGCGCCAGTGCCTTCACCAGCTCGACAAACGGTTCATATACATATTTACGGTACTCATGCTTATGGGCCTCGTACCATTCCCGGTTGTTGTTCATCCTGTTTTCCAGGAGGAATCTCAGCGCCTCTTTCGAAAAACCTTCAAACCCCATGGTGCAGCCTCCGATTTGGTGGAATACGCCCTGCACGGCGCAGGCCGATGCACAGGATATACATACATGCTGAATATTCAGATGTACAGAATATACAATAGAGTTTTCGGATCTCCCTGTCAAGTAAGCGCGCTGATTCCTTCCATCGGTCTGCCGGGATATGTCCGACGGTGCAGGCATGGTTTGTACCGCCCAATGCACATATTTCACAAAAAAACTCATTGGGAGATGCCAAAAATTATACACAAAGAGATTGACAAAAACAGTATTTGCATGTTAATATTTTATCAAAGATAGTTAAATAATTATCAATGTTGGTTATGGAAATAACACAGAACTGCCATAACGAGAACCTGTATACCACTTGCAAAGGAGGGTTATATATGGCAAAGATGAAAAAATACGAAATCATAGACAGCGTGGAAAAACTGGATGCAGCACTTACCCGCGCAAGGGAAGCCCAGAAGGAATACGCAGGTTTTACGCAGGAACAGGTCGACAGGATCTTTTTCGAAGCAGCCATGGCCGCCAACAGGGAACGCATACGCCTGGCGAAAATGGCAGTGGAAGAGACGGGCATGGGCGTCGTGGAGGATAAGGTGATCAAGAACCACTACGCGTCAGAGTATATATACAATGCATATAAAAACGTGAAGACATGCGGCGTCATCAAGGAAGACAAGGCATATGGCATCAAAAAGATCGCCGAGCCTGTCGGGATCATCGCGGCAGTTATCCCGACCACGAACCCCACCTCCACCGCAATATTCAAGACACTCATCGCACTCAAAACGAGGAACGGTATCGTTATAAGCCCGCATCCAAGAGCAAAGAAGTGCACGGTCGAGGCATCCAGGATCGTTTACGAAGCCGCGGTCAGGGCCGGTGCGCCTGAAGGTATAATCGTATGGATCGACGTGCCCACACTTGAAATGACGAACCACATAATGAAACAGGCAGACCTGATCCTTGCCACCGGCGGCCCCGGAATGGTAACGGCAGCATATTCGTCCGGCAAACCGGCCATCGGCGTCGGGCCCGGCAACACCCCCGCCATCATAGACAGTTCGGCGGACATACTGCTGGCAGTCAACTCGATCATCCATTCAAAGACATTCGACAACGGGATGATCTGCGCATCGGAGCAGTCAGTCATAGTTCTCGATGATATATATGACAGGGTAAAGGCCGAATTCACAAAACGGGGATGCTATTTCCTTAATGAAGAAGAAAAGCAGAAAGTACGCGAGACGATCATAATCAACGGCGCGCTGAATGCGAAAATCGTCGGCCAGACCGCTTCCACCATAGCGACCCTAGCAGGCTTCAGCGTACCCGAAGGCACAAAGGTGCTGATAGGCGAAGTCGAGAAAGTGGACCTTACCGAGGAGTTCGCCTACGAGAAGCTCTCCCCCGTCCTTGCGATGTACAGGGCGAAAGACTTCAGAGACGCTCTTGAGAAAGCTGAAAGGCTCATTGCTGACGGTGGCTTCGGCCACACTGCTTCGGTGTACCTCGACACCATCCGTGCAAAGGACAAACTCAACGAGTTTGCAGAAAGGATGAAGACCTGCCGCATACTCGTGAACACACCTTCATCCCACGGCGGCATAGGTGACCTTTACAACTTCAGGCTCGCTCCGTCGCTCACACTGGGCTGCGGTTCATGGGGCGGCAACTCGGTTTCGGAAAACGTAGGCGTGAAGCACCTGCTCAACATAAAGACGGTAGCCGAAAGGAGAGAGAACATGCTCTGGTTCCGGACCCCTGAAAAAGTATACATGAAAAGAGGATGCCTGCCGGTGGCCCTGGCCGAACTGAAAGACGTACTCGGCAGGAAAAAGGCATTCATCGTGACGGACAGGTTCCTTTACAGCAACGGCTACACGAAGCATGTCACAGACAGGCTCGACGAGATGGGCATCACCCACACCACGTTCTGGGACGTATCTCCCGACCCGACGCTGGCATGTGCGAAGGAAGGCGCGGAAGCAATGAAGTCATTCGTCCCCGACGTCATCATAGCCATAGGGGGCGGTTCAGCGATGGACGCCGCCAAGATCATGTGGGTGCTGTATGAACACCCCGAGGCCGACTTCATCGATATGGCGATGCGTTTCATGGACATCAGGAAGCGTGTCTATACCTTCCCGAAGATGGGCGAAAAGGCTTACTTCATCGCGATCCCGACCACGTCCGGCACAGGCAGCGAGGTCACTCCGTTTGCAGTCATCACGGATGAGGCCACAGGCGTGAAATACCCGCTGGCCGATTACGAACTGCTTCCCGACATGGCGATCGTGGACGCGGACCTGATGATGGACCAGCCGAAGAGCCTTACCAGCGCTTCAGGGATCGACGCACTCACCCACGCCATCGAGGCATATGTATCGATGATGGCCACCGACTACACAGACGGGCTTGCGCTTAAGGCAATAAAAATGATATTCGAATACCTCCCCAGGGCATACGAACACGGAGCCGCCGATCCGAAGGCCAGGGAGAAGATGGCCGACGCGTCGACCATAGCAGGCATGGCATTTGCCAACGCATTCCTCGGGATCTGCCATTCGATGGCACATAAGCTCGGAGCGTTCCACCACCTGCCCCACGGCGTCGCCAATGCGCTGCTGATAACGGAAGTGATCCGTTACAATGCGGCAGAGGCACCTGCTAAAATGGGCACATTCCCGCAGTACGACCATCCGCGGGCAATGGAGAGGTATGCTGAGATAGCCGACGCCCTCGGCCTCACCGGTACGACCAATGAAGAAAAACTGGAGAACCTGGTCAGGGCTGTCGATGAACTGAAGGAAAAAGTGGGCATCAAAAAGACCATCAGGGATTACGGCATCACCGAGGAAGATTTCCTTGCCAGCCTCGACGATATGGCGGAGCAGGCTTTCGACGACCAGTGCACAGGCACCAATCCGAGATATCCGCTGATAAGCGAGATAAAGCAGATGTACCTGAACGCCTATTACGGCATCGGGCAGGCAAAAACGGAAGAAACAGGGGCCGAAGACGAGGATGCAAAAACAGTACCGGCATAAGCCGGATGACATATACAGGCCAGGGCGTGGCTGCCACGCCCATGCCTGGCTTTGCATGAATCCCGGAAGCGCACGTTTTGCCCGGTTCTATGCATACAGCATGTCCGTACGGTTTTAGTCCGAATATGATATTTGGCACCAGGAAGGAGGTCACTTGATGAAACTCGAAAATGTAATAGCAGTACGCAAATCAAAAGTCGTCTACCGCGACGGCGACCTGGCGATCAAGGTGTTCGATGAGAACTATTCAAAGGCAGATGTGCTGAACGAGGCACTCAACCAGGCCAGGATCGAACAGACGGAACTCCACATCCCCGAAATAGTCGAGGTCACCAAAATCGACGGAAAATGGGCCATCATAACGAAATTCATCGAAGGGAAGACCCTCGAGGCCATAATGGATGAAGAGCCTGAAAAACACGACAGGCACCTGGAGTTCTTCGTCGACCTGCACCTTGAAGTACACCGCCAGCAATGTCCGCTGCTGAACAAGCTGAAGGACAAGATGCACAGGCAGATATCGATGACCGACCTGGACGCGACGACACGCTACGACCTCCACACGCGCCTCGAGTCCATGCCGAGCCACAAGAAGGTCTGCCACGGGGACTTCAATCCAAGCAACATAATCATCGCAAAGGACGGGACTCCGTATATACTGGACTGGTCTCATGTCACCCAGGGGAACGCGTCCGCGGACGCAGCCAGGACATACCTTCTCTTCTGGCTTTCCGGCAATACTGAAACCGCGAAAAAGTACCTGAGGCTGTTCTGCAAAAAGAGCGACACTGCCATGCAATATGTCCAGAAATGGATCCCGCTGGTGGCGGCCTGCCAGTCAATAAAAGGCGATCCGAATGAACGCAGCCTGCTGCTTCGCTGGGTGGACGTCATCGATTATGAATGAAGCAGGACCGGTAAAGCAAAAACGGATCTTACGGCCTGTAACCAGGGGCTGTATCAGAACAGGCCGAAGAGCCGTATGATACTGATCCGGGCAGGCGCTGACCGTCGCTGCTGCCACGCCCTGCCCGGCCAAAACAGCTGTGAACCGGCTTCACTCTCCCGCAGCGTATTCATTGGTCAGCGATGCCCGCGCCACGAATATCTTGATATGCTGCATGAAATTCCTGTCCATCTCGGCTATTTTCAGCCCTGCCCTGTATTTGTCGTCCATCGGTATACAATAGATCACCCTGCACTTTATATCATAAGGTATCCTGTCAAGGGCCATCCTGATACCGAGTATTTTGCCGGTTTCGATCTCGCGGTCGCACACTATGCCGATACCGGCCGCTGATATGTCGACCGTCATGAACTGGAACGGGGTGCTCAGCCTGACAGGCTCTTTATCGATATCTTCATATATGGCGTCACAGGTGATTTTCTGTACATGCCTGACCCTTACGAAAAGCCGCCTTTCCGCCAGGATCTCCCTGTCCAGCCTTCTGTCCAGTGCCCT
>ERZ773359.572-NODE-572-length-52901-cov-222.093139_pt1 | contig 52901 bp, 52 predicted proteins | sample MGYA00374955_ERZ773359 | MGnify/ENA primary metagenome ERZ773359 (study PRJEB29098, sample SAMN04486028) | biogas fermenter metagenome | study: EMG produced TPA metagenomics assembly of the Biogas fermentation microbial communities from Germany - Plant 4 DNA1...
AAAGCTTGTCAAAGGAGGCGAGGTTATGAAAATTGTTCAGTATTTCGTGCCGCCAACTAAGTATAATGTTAAATGCCCTTACTTCATGGATGCGGAGTTTATAGTAGTGCATAACACCGCAAATGATGCAAGTGCGCTTAATGAAGTAAGATATATGATAAGTAATAGTAACAAGGTTTCCTTTCACTATGCAGTAGATGACAGAGAAATTGTCCAGGGCATACCAGATGACCGCAACGCTTGGCATGCAGGCGATGGAGAAAACGGATTGGGAAATAGAAAAGGGTTAAGTATTGAAATATGTTATTCCAAATCGGGCGGAAATAGATTTAAAGAGGCCGAAAAATTAGCTGTTCAGTTTATAGCATACAAACTAAAGGAGAAAGGTTGGGGAATAGATAAGGTAAAAAAGCATCAGGATTTTTCGGGAAAATACTGTCCCCACAGGACTCTTGATATGGGTTGGCAAAGGTTTTTATACATGGTGAAATCTGAATTGGATAATTTAAATGAGAAAAAGGAAGGGAATATTGACAAACCTTCATCTTGGGCACAAGAGGCTTGGGAATGGGCAAAAAATGAAGATATAACAGATGGAACAAGGCCTCTTGATACAGCCACCCGTGAAGAAGTGATTACGATGCTGTATCGGTACCATAAAAAAGTTGCAGATAAAAGAATTTATTGCAGATAATGGAGTTTTTAATTATATTGTAATCCTAAGATACGGTTTTCTACAAAACACCTTTCGATAGGTGTTTTTTGTTTTAACAAAAAGTTTTATACCGGAATAGATTAAATAAAGTGGCATTTTATTTTTGAGAGGTGATTCATCATGGTGCATAATCAACCACCTGTAATGATTAAGACTCGTTACTTAAAAAAGGAAAGGCTGGACGTAGAGTACCCTTCAATTGAAGGTTTGTTTAACAAGAATGCAGAGCATTATATCAATTCAGTGTTGATAAGCATAGTTAATACATTGATAGAACAAACAGATTATTTCCAAAATCCCATGACCGAAGTGACGGGAAGATATTATATAAGAACAAACAATAAAGGACTTTTGGGTATTTCTGTTGAAATGTATTGGTTTTCTGGCGGAGCACACGGTATGACAGTTTTAAAATCCGTGACTTTTAATGTAACAACAGGTAGGATTTACCGTCTGCAGGATCTGTTTAAAGAAAGCTCTGATTATGTGAAACGCTTGACAGATATAATAAAACGACAGATTCAGGAGAGAGATATACCTGTAATAGTTGATTTTACCAGTATAAAGCCAGACCAGGACTTTTATATTGAAAACAGAACTCTAGTTATATATTTCCAGCTATATGAACTGACACCTTATGCATACGGTTTTCCAACATTTATAATTCCTACCCAGGAAATTGATGATATTTTGATAGAAGACATATTAAGCAGAGGCGAGTAATTGAGATAATCCAAGGGGGCAATGGCGATAATTAAATTCCCTTGGATCTTTTATTGCAACTTAACCTCATAAGTTCGAGAAGCCAAAGCTCAATAAGTTTTAGAGTAGAAAAATTATAGCTACATCTGATAAAATAAAGTATGATGCCAAAGGGTTAAACATACAGCTAAAAGTCATTAACGTTATTTAGCAGGTACGAAAATTTGGATTATGGATATACTGACAAAAAATGTTTGTGCAAGGAGCAGGGTATGTATAGGCCTTTTTTGTTTATTGCCACATATTTTGTTTTTGGAGTAGCCTTGGGCAATTTCATGAAGGCTGCCTGGATGTATTTTTTCTCGACAATTATTTGCCTTTTGGCCACAGTATTTTGTAAAAACAAGAAAGCAAAAGTGGCATTTTTGGCCGCCTCTTTAGTTTTCTTCGGAGCTTTTTATTATTGTTTTAGGCTGGATAGAATCCCTGGTACCATTGTTGATTTTGCTGGGGAACAGCAAACTATAGTGGGCATTATAAGCGATACACTTACAACCAAAAATGACAGGGTAGTATATGATGTAAAAACATTATACATAAAGGCCAATGAAGGATACAAAACCATTACCGGGAAAGTAAGGCTTTCTTCGAGCTTGGAAGATAAAAGCCAGATGCTGCGCTACGGAGATGTGATTGAGTTTTCCGGGAAATTGAAACTGCCCCAGGGCCGTCGAAATCCAAATGGTTTTGACTACAATGCATATCTTTTGCAAAAGGGTATCTCAACCACTATGTTTTCACGGGAGATTGAAGTAATAGGCAAAGGCAAGACCAATGCTTTCAAAGCAGCTGCCTTTTACTTAAGGGAGCGTCTAGTTGCGTTTTTCGAAAGCCATCTTCCACCAAATATATCATCGCTGATTGTTGGTATCACTTTAGGAATTAAAGACAATATCCCGGGAGAAACCATTAAAGCGGTAAAAGATAGCGGAGTTGCTCATGCCTTTGCAGTGTCAGGCCTTCATACTGGTGTCATATATGGGGCCCTTGAGTTATTTCTTAATAAACTAGGCGCCTCCAGAAAAATCTCATTTGTCATCGAGAGCATAGCAATAGTTTTTTATAGTTTTATGGCAGGCCTATCACCTTCTGTGATGAGGGCTTCCATCATGATAATGGTATTTATGCTGTCTAAAGTTATTGGAAGGGAAAATGACTCGTTAAACAGCTTATGCTTTTCGGCAGTGATCCTGCTGCTAATAAATCCCCTAATTCTATTTTCAGTCAGTTTTCAACTTTCATACGCTGCAGTCATCGGTATAGTTCTTTTTTATAATCCAATAAAAAATAAGCTTAATGCCCTACCAAAATATCTCAATGAGTCAATTGCAGTGATGGTAGGAGCTCAGCTAGTGGTAGCACCGATTTTGGCTTATTATTTTTATAATTTATCTCTAATTGGTTTCATAACCAATCTTCTAGTGGTGCCCTTAGTGAGCTTTATATTAATTGGCGGTATTATTTCCGGAATTACAGGACTTTTCTTTGAACCTTTGGGGGCCATTTTTATAAAATTTCCGGGCTTTCTATTAGAACTCGTAGAAAATATTGTCCTCGTAAGTTCAAGGCTCCCCTTTGCAACCGTAATAGTACCTGCGATGCCACTTATAAGCACATTTTTGTATTATATCTCCCTGGCATTAATCTTTGACTTATTATCTTTAAAAAGCGAATACTATATAAAACACAAAAAAGCAATTGCCATTTTATTAATAGTAATTGCAGTATTGCCTGGCCTATGGCCTTTCAGAGCCTTTGAGGTGACTTTTATCGATGTAGGTCAGGGTGATTCTTTACTAATTCAAACTGCAGGCGGTAAAGTCATATTAATTGATGGGGGCGGTATCCCGTCATATACTAACAGTGATTTTGATACGGGAGAAGATATAGTTTTGCCTTTGCTTTATTCAAAAGGAATAAAACAAATTGATATTGCTGTTTTTACGCACTTCGACGATGACCATGCCAAAGGCTTGCTATCAATATTAAAATCCATGAGAGTTAAAAACATTGTGTACGGGCTGCCGGAAGATGGTGCCCTATATAACGAAATGCTTGAAATCGCACAACAGAAAGGAATCAAAACCATACAGGTAGCCAGAGGAGACAGTTTCATTGTGGATAACGCAGTTTTTGATGTACTGCATCCTGTTAAGTATGCGCCCTTTTCTTCCGGCAACAATAACTCGATTGTGCTTAAAATGAGTTACAATGGTGTAAGTTTTTTATTCACAGGTGATTTAGAATATGAAGGAGAGCAAAGTCTCATAAGCTCAAGAAGTGATATTGGGGCCCACATTTTAAAAATCGGCCACCATGGAAGCTCCACATCAACATCTGAGGAGTTTCTATCAAGGGTAAATCCAATGTACGCTGTTATAACCGTTGGAGTAGACAATAATTTCGGCCATCCCTCAGCAAAGGTAATAGATCTATTAGAGGAGAGGGGCATTGCCGTTTTTAGGACCGACATTAATGGAGCTATAAGCTTTAAAATCTTTAAAGACAATGTTAAAATATATACGACCATATCCGGTAGGGAGTACATAAAACCATGAAAAATGTAATACTTCTTTTTGGAGAAGAGAAACTCTTAATCAATGAAGAAATTGACAAAATCAAAAAAAAGCTTGTCCCTGGTCATTTGGAAACGATGAACTTTATTCCCATCGACGGCAAGAATGTTCCTCAAGAAGAAATACTAAATGCCTGCCAAACAGTTCCCTTCCTTTCACAAAAAAAATTGGTGGTAGTATATGATGCACCTTTCTTTGAAAGCGGGAAAGGAGATGCGGAAAAGTCGGACAAGCAGGATGATTTGTTATATAGACTTCAGACAATTCCCGACTATACCGTACTGATTTTTACCGCATCAAAAGTTGATAAGCGGAAAAAGATATATAAGCTAATCAAATCAAAAGGTATAGCCCGCGAGTTCAATCAGCTTTCCATAAAAGACAAGGCATTTTGGATTCAAAAGAGGGCAAAGCTTTATGGCAAAAACATAGATTTAAAGACTGCCTATTTTATAGCAGAGCACACCGGAGATTTGAACCAAACAAATAATGAGCTGAAAAAAATTGCTGCTTTTATAGGTGACAAAGGAAGTATTGAATCTGAAGATTTGTCAAAGATCTTCTACAAATCATTGGAAGGCAATATATTTGAGATGATGGATTATATCGGCATGAAAAATCCCTCGAATGCCATCGGAATACTAAATCATTTAACAGAGCAGGGCGAAAAGGCTGTCGTCATCCTGTATATGATATCAAAACATTTGATGGATTTGATGACGGTAAAAAGCATGGAAGGTTTAAATTATCAAGATATATTGTCAAAGTCAGGTTTACACCCCTTTGTTCTGAAAAAAGCGTTAAAACAGGCAAAGAATTTTACTCTGGATGAACTAAATAGAAATCTTAAACTATGCCAGCAATTGGATAGCGATATCAAGACGGGCAAAATCCAGGAAATGCTGGGTCTGGAACTTTTGATTGCGGAAATATCTTCTTAAAGGACAAGGCAAAAAAAGCCGAATTAAACAAACAAGCACACGAAAAAAGCTTCCGAGTCCGGGGAATTATATGCTCCTCTTTTGGATTTTACTACAAGGGGGAGCGTTTTTGTGTCCCCAAAGCAAAGGTATCCGGCTTGGAAGCTTTTTTCGTAGGGAAATATTAATCCAAATGAAATTTTTATGCTGGTTAAAAAAGAAAATGCGTAAGCTCTGGCTTACGCTAGTTTAACTTGCTGTGTTTGCTTCTGAAAGCCTTTTATACAGACTGGCTTTCTTGCGGGCAGCAGTATTTTTGTGAATGACGCCCTTGGATGCAGCTTTGTCAATCATCTTTACGGCATATCTCAAGGCGCTTTGAATATTTTCAGGATCCGCTGCATTTAAGGCTTCCATAAACCTTTTTACAGAGTATCTTATCTGTGATTTAACTTTATTATTCCGAAGCGTCCGCTTCTTCGTCTGGCGCACGCGTTTCCTGGCCGAAGCTGTATTTGCCAAAATTCCTTCACCCCCTAAAAAATACTAGGGATATTTTATCACTTCGCTTGCCAAAATGCAAGGCAAGTCTGCAACATTAATAAAAAATGATGAAAAGCCTCTATCGTATATTATAAATTGTTAGCGGTTAATATAATAAATGAAAAAAATATGGAGGTGCAGTTTTATGATAGGAATGATAATAAGGTTTATTGTTTCAGCCCTGGTATTAATGCTTGTCAGCTTTATTCTACCCGGCTTTAATGTATCGGGCTTTACAGGTGCTTTAATTGCTGCCATAATTATTGCAATTTTAGGCTTTATAGCCGAAAGCTTGCTCGGTGACAAGGTCTCTCCCCAAAGTCGAGGGATTGTAGGTTTTATTACTTCAGCAGTTGTAATTTATTTTGCCCAGTTTTTAGTTCCTGCCATGAGCGTAACTTGGTGGGGAGCGTTGCTGGCATCCTTGGTCATAGGTGTGATCGATGCCTTTGTGCCAACCGAACTTCGATAAGGAGGCGATTGGTATTAACATACGCACTGACCTTGCCCTAGAGGCAAGAGAGATGGTGGGAGAAGAACAGCTGCCCGGCGTAATAGTTGAAACTGAAGAGTCAGAGCAAATGACAATAAGCAGGGTTAGGATTAAGGATGAACAGGGGGCTAAGGCCATGGGTAAGCCCATGGGTTATTACGTGACCTTGGAAGTGCCTAGGTTAAAAGAAAAGGATCCTGCCCTTACGGAAGAAGTGAGTAAAAATCTAGCCGATGAACTTGAGCGAATGGTTGAAATCCCTAGAGATGCTACTATTCTCGTCGTAGGCCTTGGCAACTGGAATGTCACCCCCGATTCTCTGGGGCCAAAGGTAATAGAAAAACTAATCATTACAAGGCACTTACTTGAACACATGCCGGGGAAGTTTAGTCCCAACAGTGGTATACGTCCAGTGTGTGCACTGGCTCCGGGAGTTTTGGGAATAACCGGGATAGAGACGGGAGATATCATTCGTGGCATAGTTGAGAAGGTCAAGCCTAACATGATCATCGCAATAGATGCCTTAGCATCTAGGAGCATGGAGCGCATAAGCACTACCATACAAATCGCTGATACGGGCGTATATCCCGGCTCCGGTGTTGGCAACAAGCGGATGGGTATAACCCGTGAAACCATGGGAGTGCCTGTTATAGCTATAGGTGTCCCCACGGTAGTTGATGCTGCCACCATGGCCAATGACACCTTAGATATGCTCATCGGCCAGTTTGCAAGGCAAGCTACTCCCAGCAGTGAGTTTTATAAGCTTCTTGAAGAACTGGGCAAAGAGGAAAAATACAAGCTAATTCGCGAAGTTATGACACCCTTTGTAGGCCAGCTGGTCGTTACACCAAAGGAAATAGATGCCCTGATTGACAATACCGCTAAAACCTTGGCCGGAGGTTTAAATCTAGCCCTTCATCCGGGGATAGAATACGATGAAGTAAGTACCTTTTTGCAGTAGTGAGGCTAAATATTTGCCTCATTTTTTTTTATGTACGTGAATATGCTTATTGAGAGGATGTGATGGGCTTGATAAGAATAAAAGTAATAAGGATGAGAAGCATTCTGTTATCTGTCATTGTATTGATATCAATTTTAAGCTTTTTATCTTTTCTCCTTGCAAATTATTTTCATTCCAGGGCGGTTTCTGTAATTGCAGGGATGCAAAATGAAAGCCGACAAAGTTTTATACACAAAATTGACAGCGATATATTTAAGGGAATGCTGACCTTGAGCCTGCCCGCACTTGAAGCTCCTGATCAAGAGTATATCTTTATCGATTTCAGAAACCTGATGGGCAGTCTTTCCAAGACACTTACTAATGTCGATGTGCTCAATCCTGAAACCTACTTCTTTATTCACCTGCCGCTAATTAGCATGATAGGCACTGAGGCAGCCATGACACCGGGTTTCGAGCTGCCACAAGGCCCCCAAATATACGAAGATGAGCACTTACCTTCAGAAAACCTACCGCCGCCGGAAATAAAAGAAGCTGAAGAGACTGAAATTGAGAAGCTCGTGAATATTTCAGAAGGTCCGCTGGTGCTCATATACCACACTCATACAACTGAAGGCTATATGCCATCGGAAAAATTCAATTATAAACCGGATTCCACTTACCACACCAGGGATTTAAACTTCAGCGTTGCAAAGGTGGGAGAACTGATGACGGAAGAATTAAATCGACTAAACGTGCCCACAATTCAGGACAAAACTTTCCATGATATTCCTACATATATGACATCATATGCCAACTCACTAAAAACTGTGGAGCAGATCTTAAAACAGCATCCATCCATAAAAATAGTTATCGACCTTCATAGGGATGCACCGGTACCTGACCTGCAAAAGTCCAGGGAAATAACTACTGTCAAGATAGATGACAGCACATATTCCAGGTTTTTGCTTGTTGTGGGAACGGATAGGACTTTTCCCCATCCCAATTGGAAGGAGAATTATCGATTTGCAACGCTACTACATGATAGGTTGGAACAGCTTTATCCGGGCATATCCCGAGGCATTGACTTGAGATCCGAGCGCTTTAATCAGCATCTATCTAACAAAGCTATCCTAGTAGAAATTGGCAGCCACGGCAATACTATGGAAGAATCCCTTGCGTCTGCAAAGATTTTTGCACAAGTTTTGGCTGAAATAGTAAAAGAATTATCAATAACTGAATGAAAAAGAGATAATTTGTTTAAGATAAATCATGCAAAGCTTATCATATCGCAGGTAAAGGAACTGGAGCATGATTTACAAGGACCTAATTACGCTCATCATTATTTTTTTCCTTTTGCTCGCTCTCGGGGTTCGCATTGCCGAACAAGGTCTGTATGAAACCATGGGCCTTGATTTGAGACCGAAGAGCTTTGATTTTGATTTTCAAAGGGACCGGGTATATAGCTTTACCATCTTGGGCAACAGCCTAGAAGTTAAAAAATATTATCAAGTTGGAAATATAGTGGCCTGCAGGGAGAAAATAGATGTTACTATTAATGGGAAAAGTTTTACAATCAATCCTATAATTCCTACCGGGGTAATGATGAGGGAATCCGTGAATCTTGATAAAAAAACTGCCAAAATGTATAATTGAATTTAAAGCTGAGAATTAAGAGGAGGAACACGATGTCAATACCTCGGGAGAGAATTAGGAATTTTTGCATTATCGCTCATATCGATCACGGCAAATCCACTCTGGCAGATAGGCTTTTAGAGTATACAGGCACAATTTCTAACAGAAAAATGGAAGAGCAAGTTCTCGATAAAATGGATTTGGAAAAGGAAAGAGGCATTACTATCAAAGCCAAGGCGGTTAGGATGATATATCGAGCCGATGACGGGTATGATTACCTTTTAAATCTGATAGATACGCCCGGCCATGTTGACTTTAGTTATGAAGTGTCAAGAAGTCTTGCAGCCTGCGAGGGGGCCTTGCTTGTGGTAGATGCCAGCCAGGGTATAGAGGCGCAAACCCTTGCAAATACTTACCTAGCCCTTGAGAACAATTTAGAAATCATACCGGTTATAAATAAAATAGATTTGGCAAGTGCTGACCCTGAAGAGGCAAAGCGCGAAATCGAGGAAATTATAGGCCTTGATGCCCAAAATGCGATACTCACTTCCGCAAAGGAGGGTCAGGGTATAAAGGAAGTCCTGGAAGCGATTGTCAAGCTAGTCCCGCCACCTGAAGGCTCCAGCGACAAGCCCTTGCGTTCCCTTATTTTTGACTCCATGTATGATTCGTACAAAGGGGCGGTGGCTTTTGTTCGAATAATGGACGGCAGCATAAGACCCAGGCAGTTGATTAAGATGATGTCAACGGGCAAGACCTTTGAAGTGACGGAAATCGGCGTTTTTAATCCTGACATGCAGCCCGTTGATTACCTTGAAGCTGGCCAGGTTGGCTATGTTGCAGCCAGCATAAAAAATGTTATCGATACGAGGGTAGGCGATACCATCACCGATGCTCAAAAGCCTGCCAAACAAGCTTTGCCGGGATACAGGAAGGCCGTGCCCATGGTCTTTTGCGGTATGTATCCCGCGGAAGGTGAAGAATACGAGAACTTAAAAGAAGCACTGGGCAAACTGCAGCTCAGCGATGCATCCTTATTTTTTGAGCCTGAAAGCTCCGCAGCCCTCGGTTTTGGTTTTAGGTGCGGCTTTTTAGGCTTACTGCACATGGATGTTGTCCAGGAGCGGTTGGAGAGGGAATACAATTTAAATCTCATTACAACTGCTCCTAGCGTAATCTACAAAATAACCAAAACTGATGGCAGCACAATTGATGTGGACAATCCCACTAATTTTCCCAATCCTGCCGAAATAGAATGTATAGAGGAACCCTATGTGGAAGCTTCCATAATGCTGCCTACCGAGTATGTGGGGCCAGTTATGGAACTTTGCCAGGAAAAACGGGGCAGTATGAAGAATATGGAGTACATCAACGAGCGCAGGGTGATTTTAAGGTATGAGATGCCCCTTTCTGAAATTATCTACGACCTGTTTGACCAATTAAAATCAAGAACTCGAGGTTACGCATCCTTGGACTACGAGCTTATCGGCTACAGGAAATCAGATATGGTTAAACTGGACATTTTGTTAAACGGAGAAGTTGTGGATGCACTTTCATTTATCGTACACAAAGATAAGGCGTATAGCCGTGGACGCCAGATAGCGGAAAAATTAAAAGAAGTAATCCCCAGACAGATGTTTGAAGTTGCAATTCAAGCGGCCATAGGTGGCAAGATCATAGCCCGGGAAACTGTCAGGGCGCTTAGGAAAAATGTGCTGGCAAAATGTTACGGCGGCGATATTACACGGAAAAAGAAACTTTTAGAAAAGCAAAAAGAGGGCAAAAAGCGCATGCGTCAAATAGGCTCAGTCCAGGTGCCCCAGGAAGCCTTCATGGCGGTTTTGAAAATGGAGTAGAAAGCATGAAAAGCATGAAAACCATCGGCTTGTACCTTCACATACCTTTTTGCATTAAAAAATGCAACTACTGCGATTTTACTTCCTATGAAAGTTTAGAGCAAGTACCGGAATACCTTGCAGCCTTAAAAAAGGAGATTTCAAACCTGGAAAAGCACAAATTCAGTGTAAATACCCTGTATATAGGTGGGGGGACTCCCACCGTCTTATCGGAAAACCAGCTATTTTCCTTGTTAAATGTGCTGCACAAGAGTATTCATATAGCAAAGGAAGCGGAGATTAGCATTGAAGCAAATCCTGGAACATTGACTCGGGAAAAGCTGTGCCTATTAAAGAAGCTGGGCATAAATAGACTTAGCATCGGCCTTCAGGCATGTCAAAACTCACTTCTCCAGACAATGGGTAGAATTCACACCGTGGAGGAATTTGAAAGCAATTTTGAAGCTGCTCGTGATGCGGGATTTGATAACATCAATGTGGATTTGATCTTCGGCCTTCCCGGTCAGAGCCCTGAAGATTTCGAAAAAACTTTAACACATGTTTTGTCTTTTTCACCGGAGCACATCTCGTGTTATGCTTTATCTGTTGAAGAGGGAACCAAGTTTTACGAGTGGCAAAAAGAGGGAAGGCTCGTCCTTCCCTCTGATGATGAAGAGCGAAAGATGTACCATAAAGCAATTGAGATTCTGACTCATGAGGGCTACGAGCATTACGAGATATCAAATTTTTCACTACCCGGCCGAGAATGCAGGCACAATTTGACATACTGGACTTACGAGGAGTATTTAGGCCTTGGCGCCGGAGCACACTCTTTTTTTGACAACAAGCGCTTTTACAATCATCCCGGCCTTTCGGAGTATATCGAGTCCATCAACATGTCTTCTTCTGCCATTGCAAACATAGAGCTGATTTCGGAAAAGGAACAGCAGGCAGAATTCTGTTTCATGGCCCTTAGGCTGCTAAAAGGTCTGAGCAAAGACGCCTTTAAACGGCGCTTTAATCGTGAAATCACACAGGTTTACGAAAGTGCCATAGATAAGCTGAAGAAACAGGGGTTATTACAAGAAAACTCGGAATATTTCAGATTAACCGCTCCAGGATTGGATTTTGCCAATGCCGTATTTATGGAATTTTTGCCTTAAATTCTTGACAAAAAACACCCCAAGTGATATTTTTTAAGTAGATTTAGCACTCTAAGCTTGAGAGTGCTAAAGAGAGGTGTTTAAAATGATGCTAGACGAGAGGAAAATTAAAATATTAGCAGCGGTAGTCCACGATTATATAGCCACTGCCGAACCCATCGGCTCCAGGACAATTGCCCGAAAGTACCGCATAGGTATCAGCCCGGCCACAATAAGAAATGAAATGGCTGATTTAGAAGAACAGGGATATCTGCACCAGCCCCATACATCAGCAGGCCGCGTACCTTCCCACAAAGGCTATAGATATTATGTGGATTTTTTAATGCCGATTAAAAAGTTAAGTGCTGCAGAGCAGGCGTTGATTCGAAGCATCTTTAATAGACGAGTTAATGAACTGGAGGAGCTAGTAAAGGAAGCCGCCAGGGTAATATCAAATCTGACCAGTTACACCACATTAACCCTGGGCCCGCAACTAAAAAGCAGTCATTTAAAATATATTCAGGTGAACCGCATAGACGAGACTAGAGGACTTTTGTTGATGGTTACAAATTACGGCACCGTTAGCCATAACATTATAGATATGCCTCCTACCATAAGTGATTCAGACCTTGAAAGGATAACAAACATATTAAACGACAACCTCAGCGGAAAGACGATTTCGGAAATTAACAGCGACATCATGGAAACTATTAAGACCGAAATGATAGAATACGACGAGATTCTCAACATACTGTTGGAGATATTGATTGAGAACCTGGAGGAAGATGCCGAAAGCGGCAACGTGGTTTCTACAGGCAGCTCCAAGATGCTGGATTATCCTGAATTTCGAGATGTTGAAAAAGCCAAAAACTTTTTTGCACTGCTGGAACAGCACGACTTGATCACAAAGGCACTAAAAAGTTCATCGAAACCCAATGCGATTAATGTTACTATTGGAGTCGAAAACCCTCTGACTGAATTGCAAGATTTTAGCATTGTGACTTCAAATATTATTGTTGACGGGAAGGATTTAGGCGTTTTTGGAATCTTGGGCCCAACCCGGATGGAGTATTCCAAGGTCGTAAGCATACTTGAGCAGGTGACAAATTATCTGGTAAAAACCCTATCAACTATGCTGTAATAAAAAGAGGAGGTATCTACTTTGTCTTTAAAGGATAATACCCAAGAAGTTGACGAAAGATTGGCCGCTCTAATAACAAACTCAAATGCAATAAGGGCTGTAGCAGCGGCGGTTGAAGGAACCATCGGGCCCAAAGGCCTCGATATCATGTTGGTAGACCGTTTTGGAGAAGTGACAATAACAAATGACGGAGTTACCATACTAAAGCAAATGGATGTGAATCATCCTGCTGCGAAAATCCTTATAAACATAGCAAAGGCTCAACAGGAAGAAGTAGGAGATGGCACTACCACAGCTACACTCATGGCAGGGGCCATGGTGGCCGAAGGCGTTGCTCAAATTTTAAGGGGAGTTCCTGTTGCCCGAGTAATAGAGGGAATAAAAATTGGCATAAACAAGGCACAGGAAATTTTAAATGCCAATGTAATCCCCGTAAATGGAATAGATGATCCCAACTTAAAAAATGTTGCCCTAATTGCAGGCAGAGAAAATCAGGATATTGCCGAGCTGGTCACGGACGCTGCTAAACTCATCGGGGAAGAAAAACTTAAAGATAAAAATTTTAAATTTAAGGACATCATAATATCTAGGGCAGGAGCGGAAAATGAGGTCTTCCTAGGCCTTATCATTGATAAAGAGAAGCTAAACAATCAGATGCCAGAGGAATTAACTGACGTAAAGATTTTATTAATAGATGATGCCTTGGAACCAGAAGAAGTTGCACCCGAAGCTTTGAGGACCGAAGCCGGTTTTGAAAAGTACCTTGCATTGAAAGAAGAGTTCAAAGAGAATCTCAAAAAGATCATCGATTTAGGTGTCAATTTGGTTTTGGTTGACAAATGCATTAACGATGAAGCAGAAGAAATATTGACGGATGCAGGCATTATTGCATTGGATAGAGTTTCAAGAAAGGATATGGAAAGGGTTTCGGAACACAGCGGGGCACGTATTATGAAGAGATTAGGCCTCAAAAAACCCGTGGAAGAGATAAAAGAGTACATCGGCCGTGCCGAGAGAGTATATGAAGATGAAAAGCTAAAGCAGCTTAGAATTGTCGGTGGCAAGGGCGCTCCTATGGCCACGGTATTGGTCGGAGCTGCTACCGATGAAATAGTGGGAGAAAGGGAACGCATAGCAAAAGATGCGGCATCTTCCCTTCAAGCAGCAGTCCTTTACGGTATGGTTCCCGGTGGGGGAGCCATTGAAATTGCTATTTCCCGAGAGCTGGAAAAAGAGCGCAATAAGACCAAAGGCATGGCTGCTTACGGTATAGATTGCGTCATTTCTGCCTTAAAGAAACCTTTGGCCCAGATTGTATACAATGCCGGCTACAATCCTCTGGAAAAAGTGGAAGAAGCCATATACAGCCAGTCTGAAGCGAACAAAAACTCCATCGGCATTAACTGTGAAAACGGCAAAGCTGAAGACATGGTAGAGCTTGGAGTAGTGGACCCCGCTCAAGTGAAAGCTTATGCCTTAAAAGCTGCAGGAGAAGTCTCTGAAGCAATCTTAAGAATCAATACTATAATAAAGAAACGCGACAATATGCCTGCAGGACAAGGTCCGGGTACGGAATCTCCGATGAGTATGAGTGAAATGGATTTTTAATTAATGAAAGGAGATATAGACCATTGACTATTAAGCCAGGAGAAGATTTATCCTGCAGACAAAATGGTGATGAATGCAAAGAGGCAAATGGTCAAAACGCAGGGAAAAATGAGTCCATAGAAGATAGGGAGCAAGTAGAAGCACAGGAAGGAAAAACTTACCAACATGAATTGCAGCAGGAGACTGATTTACGTAAAGACAATGGTGAACAAACGGAATCTCAAGATATCAATTCTCTCAACGAACTTCTTGAGGATAAGCAAAGAGAAATTGAAGAATATAGGAACAGGTGGCTAAGATCCCAAGCTGATTTTGACAATTACAAGAAAAGAATGCAGAGGGAAATTCAAGACATCAACTTATATGCCGGCGAGCAGCTGGTAAAAGATATCTTGCCTGTTATTGATAATTTCGAAAGGGCTTTAAACTCGGTAAAAGATGAGGATGACGCCTTTTACAAGGGCGTCAAGTTGATTTACCAGCAGATTGTTGATGTACTTAATAAACATGAAATAAAGGAAATAGAAGCGCTTGGCAAACCATTTGATCCCAACTTTCATGAAGCAGTTATGATCATTGAAAGTGAGGAACTTGAACCAGATACGGTGGCAGAAGTTTTGCTAAAAGGTTATACTTATCATTCTAAAGTAATTAGACCGAGCATGGTTAAAGTTGTTAAAAATCAATAGAGGTGATTTTGTATGAGTAAGGTCATAGGAATTGACTTAGGTACAACAAACTCCGTTGTGGCATACATGGAAGGTGGCCAGCCGGCCATTATAAATAATGCTGAAGGTTCAAGATTGACGCCTTCAGTAGTGGCTTTTACTAAAGAAGGAGAACGCCTGATCGGCCAATTGGCCAAGCGTCAGGCAATAACAAACCCCGAGAGGACTATACAGTCCATAAAAAGGCACATGGGGACGGATCACAAGGTAACAATTGATGATAAAACCTTCACGCCACAGGAAATATCTGCCATGATATTGCAAAAGCTAAAGCAGGACGCCGAGAATTATTTAGGGGAAAAAATCACTAAGGCCGTCATAACGGTGCCCGCATATTTTTCTGACAGTCAAAGACAGGCCACTAAAGATGCAGGGACTATAGCAGGTCTTGAAGTGCTAAGGATTATCAATGAGCCTACAGCTGCAGCCTTAGCTTACGGCTTGGATAAAGAGGATGACCAAACTATTTTGGTATTTGACCTAGGTGGCGGAACTTTTGACGTTTCCATCCTAGAACTGGGTGATGGGGTCTTTGAAGTGAAGGCCACCAGCGGCAACAATAGACTTGGCGGAGATGATTTTGATCAACGCATTGTCGATTACGTGGCTGATGAGTTTAAAAAGGAACACGGCATTGATCTGCGCAAGGATAGGATGGCCCTTCAAAGATTGAGAGAGGCTGCAGAAAAGGCGAAGATAGAGCTTTCAAGTATGGCATCTACAAATATAAATCTGCCCTTCATCACTGCTGATGCCAGCGGTCCCAAACACCTTGACATGACACTGACAAGGGCAAAATTTGAAGAGTTGACCCGGGATTTAGTCGAAGCAACTATGGGTCCAACAAGGCGTGCATTATCCGATGCCGGTTTAGAGCCCCATGAGATCGACAAAGTTATATTAGTAGGAGGTTCTACACGGATTCCGGCAGTGCAGGAGGCCATTAAAAATCTGACAGGTAAAGAGCCTCACAAGGGTGTAAATCCTGATGAAGTCGTGGCTATGGGGGCCGCTATACAGGCTGGTGTACTGGCAGGCGAGGTGCACGATGTCGTACTGCTCGATGTAACACCGCTGTCCCTAGGAATTGAAACCTTAGGTGGAGTATTTACAAAACTTATTGAGAGAAACACGACAATTCCCACTTCTAAGAGCCAGATTTTTACTACTGCAGCAGATGGTCAGACAGCAGTTGACATACATGTGTTGCAGGGCGAAAGACCCATGGCTGCCGACAATATAACTCTCGGCAGATTCCAGCTTACAGGAATACCGCCTGCTCCAAGAGGATTACCCCAGATTCAAGTTACTTTTGACATAGATGCCAATGGAATTGTAAATGTGTCTGCAAAGGACCTAGGCACAGGAAAAGAGCAGAAGATTACTATAACCTCTTCTACAGGCTTAAAAGAAGAGGAAATTGAGCGCATGATAAAAGACGCTGAAAGGTTCGCCGAAGAAGACAAAAAGAAAAAGGAAAAAATTGAGGCCAAAAACAAGGCTGATTCACTAATCTATCAAACTGAAAAGATGTTATCCGATTTGAAGGATAAAATAAGCAAAGATGATGAAGACAAAATCAAAAGAGAAGTTGAAAATGTAAAAGCAGCTTTGGAATCTGATGACACCGATAGAATTCAAAAAGCTACCGATGACTTGACAAAGGTATTTTACGATATTTCTTCGAGACTTTACCAGCAAAGCGCCCAGGCAAATCCCGGAGATCAAAACTTTTCAGGAACAGATTCCAGCGCCGAACAAGCCGGTAGTTCAAACAGTAAAGATGAAAAAGTAGTCGATGCAGATTACAAAGTTGTGGATGATGATGAAGATAAAAAATAAGGGCCCCTGGATGGAGTGATGCCGATTGGCAAAGAGAGACTATTACGAGGTATTAGGCGTTAGCAGAGAAGCGACCGAAGATGAAATAAAAAAGGCATACAGGAAACTTGCCAGAAAATATCATCCGGACGTAAACAAAGAAGACAAAGATGCAGCAGAAAAATTTAAAGAAATCAACGAGGCATATGAGGTCTTAAAAGATCCGGAAAAGCGAGCACGATACGATCAGTTTGGCCATGCAGGTGTTGGGCAGGGCGGCTTTGATGCCGGTGACTTTGGAGGCTTTGGCGGTTTTGGTGGCTTTGGGGATTTTGGCAGCGATATCTTTGACGATATTTTTGATATCTTCGGAGGAAGCTTTGGCCGGAGCAGGAGAAGGGGCCCGACCCGTGGCGCTGATATAAGATACGACTTAGAAATAACCTTGGAAGAAGCTGCCTTTGGTGCAGAAAAAGAGGTTGAGATATTCCGCATGGAAAGCTGCAAAAATTGCAATGGTACCGGTGCCAAGCCCGGTACCATGCCTAAGACATGTCCTTCTTGCGGCGGTAGCGGTCAGGTGAGGAGAGTACAAAATCTCGGTCCCATGCAGTTTACCAACGTCACTACTTGCACAAATTGCGGCGGTAGAGGTACAATAATAGAGGAGCCTTGTCCAAAGTGTCACGGCAGAGGACAGAGCAAAGTAGGGCGCAAAATAAAGATAAAGGTTCCAGCCGGTGTTGATACGGGTTCCCAACTACGGATGAGTGGGGAAGGAGAACCCGGAGAGCTAGGAGGCCCGCCGGGAGATTTGTATGTGGTCATCCGGGTGAAACCTCACAAATTGTTTGTAAGGCAGGGCGATGACTTAATCTACCAGGCTCCCATATCCTTTGTTCAGGCAACCCTGGGTGATGAGATAGACGTCCCCACACTGGAAGAAAAGGTAAAACTGAAAATACCCGAGGGAACACAGCCGGGAACGAGATTTCGCTTGAGGTCTAAAGGTATACCACATTTGAGGGGATACGGGCGAGGAGACCTCATTGTACAGGTAGAGGTAGTTATTCCAAAGAAACTGAATGACAAACAAAAAGAGTTGCTGGTTAAATTTGCTAAAATAAGTGGAGAGGATATAAAACCTACATCTAAAGGTCTTTTTCGAAAGATGAAAGATGCCTTTGGTGTATAGCCGGGAGGATTTTAATGAACTGGGTAGAAATAAAGGTAAAAACTACTACCGAAGCCATTGAAGCAGTATCCAACATTTTTTATGAAGCGGGAGTTGCGGGAGTTGTAATTGAAGATCCCAAAATATATTTGCGACCATCTGACAATGAGGATTGGGATTATGTAGAGGTCCCTGAAGATTTGGATTTTGAAATGGTCCAGGTGACCGGTTACCTGGCGGAAGACAGTAGTCTAGCCGAGAGGACCCAGGTTATAAGAGAGCGAATTAGGCAACTTCCCAGCTTTGGTATCGATATCGGCAAAGGAGAAGTAGCTATCGCTACAATTTCTGAGGCGGATTGGGGCGAAACTTGGAAAAAGTACTATAAACCTACCCACATTGGCAAAAATATCGTGATTAAGCCCTCCTGGGAAGAATACAAGGCTAAAACTCCTGATGAGATTGTTATAGAATTGGATCCCGGCATGGCCTTTGGAACAGGCACCCATGAAAGTACGGTGCTCTGCCTTGAAATATTGGAAAACTATATGAAAAGGGATTTTACCGTAATAGATGTTGGCTGCGGTTCGGGAATACTTTCAATTGCCTGCGGCAAGCTTGGTGCAAAAAAAGTATTGGCTATAGATAAAGATGAAACTGCCGTTAAAGTTGCCACAGATAACATGAAACGAAACAATCTGGGCAATTCTGTTAAAGTTGTCAAAGGTGACAAACTTCATGGTGTTGACTTTAAAGCAGATATAATAGTTGCCAATATCATAGCGGATGTAATAATAGACATTACCAAAGATGTGGGACTGTACTTAAAGGACGGCGGTGTTTTTATTTCATCGGGAATTATTAAAGACCGAAAGTTGTCAGTAATTGAAGCAATGGAAAGGAACGGATTGGATTTGATCCAGCAATTTGAGAAAGGCGAGTGGGTCGCATTGGTGTCCGCACAGGCCCCCATCTGTAGTTGATGGGGGGAAATTTTTATGCCTAGACTTTTTGTCTTTGAAAAGCTTGCAATTGGAGATGAGATTGTTATTGCAGGTGAAGAAGCTCATCACATTATCAGGGTTCTAAGATTAGGTCCCGGTCATTCGGTAAGTATATCCGACGGAAAAAGTGTAGAGAGCCTTGGAGTCATTTCGGATATTGACATACGGGATACAAAAATAAAGATAAGAATTTTGGATCAAAATAAGTCCAAGGAAACAAAACCCTTTATTACTCTGCTGCAAGCTTTGCCTAAGGGAGAAAAATTTGATTGGATTATACAAAAGAGTACGGAATTAGGAGTAAGTAAAATTATTCCGGTTATTACCCAGAGGACTATAGTAAATATTTTGCCATCAAAGCTTGAGCGCCGCATGGAGCGCTGGAATAAAATCGCAATTGAAGCTGCAAAACAATCCTTGCGGATGGACATACCACAAATTGGCGAACTTTCTACTTTTGATGCATCACTGAGGGAAGTCGAGAAGCATCATTTGAGTATTATCCCCTGGGAGCAGGAAAAGGAACTATCAATAAGAAAAGCATTAAAGAGCATTGATGGAACGGTCACAAAAGTAGCTGTCTTTATTGGCCCCGAAGGTGGATTTTCGCCTGAAGAAGTTAAAAAAGCGAAAGAAATGGGGGCTGTTTCCGTCAGTCTGGGCCCAAGGATTTTGAGGACTGAAACTGCAGCAATTGCAGTATGCAGCATATTAATGTATGAACTTGGAGGTATGGAAGGATAATAATGCCAAAAGTGGCCTTTTATACACTTGGTTGTAAGGTAAATCAATATGAATCGGCGGCAATGGCTGAGTTGTTTGAGAAGAGAGGTTACGAGGTAGTAGATTTTGATGCCAAAGCCGACGTATATGTAATAAACACCTGTGATGTAACAAATGAAAGCGGAAGAAAGTCAAGGCAGGTTATTCGAAAGGCGATTAGAAAAAATCCATCGGCAAAAGTAGCGGTAGTGGGATGTTACGCTCAGCTGGAACCGGGTCAGGTTTCTGAGCTGCCCGGTGTTTCCGTCGTGATAGGGACAAAGGACCGCCATAAAATAGTAGATTTGGTGGAGAAGGCCCAAGCAAGTGACGAACAAGTTGTAGCAGTAGGAAACATAATGAAACAGAGGACCTTTGAGGATATAGCCTTTAAAGGCCACCGTCTAAAGACCAGGGCTTTTCTAAAAATCCAAGAAGGTTGCAATATGTTTTGCTCCTATTGTATAATTCCCTATGCCCGTGGTCCCATTCGCAGCAGAGCCATTGAAAGCATTATGGCAGAAGCAAGAAGTCTTGCAAAAGATGGTTTTAAAGAAATCGTGCTGACGGGAATACACCTTGGGTTATATGGTTTTGACTTCAAAGACAAGAAGAATCACTTGTTAGATGTCATATCGATGATAGCCCAAATAGAAGGCATCGAGAGGGTAAGGCTGAGCTCCATAGAAGCCTTAGAGCTTACCGATGAGTTTTTAGATGGCCTATTAAAAATCAAGAGCTTTTGTCATCACTTCCACATACCGCTTCAAAGCGGATGCGATACGGTTCTCAAACGCATGAATCGCAGATATAGCACTGAGGATTTTCGTAATAGGGTTAATTATATTAGAAAATTAATGCCCGATGTATCTATTACCACCGATGTCATAGTGGGATTTCCCGGCGAAACTGAAGAGGAATTTAAGATGACAGAAAGCTTTATAAGTGAGATGGAGTTTTCAAAGCTTCACGTATTCCCCTTTTCTCCAAGGCGTGGAACGGTTGCAGCCGACATGCCAGATCAAATTGAAAAGAGTATAAAAAACGAAAGAAGTCAAAGGCTTATACAATTGAGCCAAAAACTTGAGCGAAGTTTTCGGGAAAAGTTTCTAAATACTACTAGATATGTGCTATTTGAAGACAAAAAAGCAGACAGCAAATATGAGGGACTTACGGAAAACTATATCAAAGTGATGGTGGAGTCCAAAGAGAATCTTCACAATCAGATAAAGGCAGTAAAGCTTTCAAAGAACACGGACAATTATATTTTTGGCGAAATAGATGAATAAAAAATTTGAACAAAGCAGGAAATAGGCCACCTGATGTGGAATAAGATATAGTTGGGATAGCAATAATATCGGATGAAGGAGGTGGATTTTTATGGACTGTATTTTTTGCAAAATCATAAATAAAGAAATTCCCGCTAAGGTTGCATATGAGGATGACAATGTCGTAGCCTTTCATGATATTAATCCTCAAGCCCCTATCCATCTCCTTATAGTTCCCAAAAAACACATAACATCGGTCATGGAAATTGATGATGAAGAAAACTTATTACTTGGCGATATTATCCTTACAGCACAAAATCTAGCCAGGGAGAATAATTTAGATAAAAAGGGCTTTAGAATAGTAGTAAATACCGGTGAAGAAGGGGGTCAAACGGTAAATCATTTGCACTTTCACCTGTTAGGCGGTAGATTTCTGACATGGCCTCCCGGATGATATTGACGATATCTAGATTTAGGCATATAATAATTGTATTCGCATGTTGTGCTGGCAAGCTTAACCCGAAAGTGCAGCGGAGGGAGGGAATATCAGGTGTCAGAAGTCATAGTAGGGGAAAACGAATCCTTGGACAGTGCTCTTCGCAGATTCAAGAGAAAATGTCAGAGAGCAGGAGTCCTTTCTGAAGTAAGAAAAAGAGAGCATTATGAAAAGCCCAGTGTGAGGCGTAAGAAAAAATCTGAGGCAGCTCGAAAAAGGAAATTTCGCAAATTTTAAGGAGCGATAACATGTCAATAAAAGATATGTTAAATCAAGATATGAAAGCGGCATTAAAGGCGGGAGAAAAAGACAGACTTTCTGTGATACGCATGGCAAAGTCCGCTATTTTGTACGCTGAAAAAGAAAAGCTCCATGAACTCAATGATGAAGAAATCATTGGAGTTTTGTTTAGAGAAGTAAAAAAAAGAAAGCAAGACATGGAAGAATACAGGCGACTTGGCAAAGAAGAAGTTGCAAAAAGCCTTGAGCAAGAAATTGCCATCTTGTCCGGCTATCTCCCTCAGCCATTGACTCAGGAGGAATTGGAAGAGATTATTCGTCAGACTATATCCGAAGTAGGGGCAAACGGCATGAAGGATATGGGCAAGGTTATGGGCGCGGTGATGCCTAAAGTAAAAGGACGTGCAGATGGCAGCCAGGTCAGCAGTTTAGTTAAGAAACTTTTACAGTAACTTAAAAGCTTGGTATCTTTGGGTGCCAAGCTTTTTTAATAATGTATATAAAAATCTATAAAAACAAGCCCTTATAAATATGTTAAGATGGATATGAACCCTTTTGCTGTGGGGAGGGAGTAGTATGAGAGACAAGAGAGTATTAATATTAGCCTTTATTGTATTATTTACTTTTGCCTTCATAAATGATAGCTTCGGGCAAAACATAAAAAGTTCTGCTGATTATATATATGTCATTCCTGTTAAAGGCGTAATCAACAGGGGTCTTGCAGCATTTGTCACAAGAATGATAGGTGAAGCTGAGAAAGCCGGTGCAAAAGCATTAATTTTTGAAATCGATACACCAGGCGGTGAAGTAGGCGCTGCCATACAAATGAGCAACGCCATTCTCGATACCTTTATCCCTACCGTAAGCTTTATAAACAATGATGCTACTTCTGCAGGTGTTATAATAGCCATATCTTCGAAAAAACTAGTTGCTGTTCCAGGTGGTACCATCGGTGCTGCCGAAACCAGGCCGAATGAAGAAAAATATATTTCCTATTGGTCTTCTGCCCTGCGGGGTGTTGCTGAAAAGACAGGGAGGGATCCTGACCTTGTTGCAGCAATGGCCGATGCAGATGTTGTCATAGAAGGTGTTAAAGAAAAAGGAAAGATTTTATCACTTACTACTGGTGAAGGGTTGGAATTGGGGCTTATCGATGAACAGGTAACGAGTTTGGAAGAACTAATAAACAAGATTAAAGAAAGAGAAAATATAAATAATGTGGAAGTCGTTAAAGCTGATATGAACCTGTCTGAGAGAATTGCCCACATGGTCACCAACCCCTATGTGGCTCCTATTCTTTTGACCTTAGGCATAGTGGGAGTAATTACTGAAATATTAACCCCTGGTTTTGGAGTCCCCGGTATAATAGGCCTTATATCCTTTGGCTTATTTTTCGGTGGCAGTTACTTGGCGGGAGCAGCGAAAATCTGGGTAATAGGTCTGTTTATTTTGGGGTTGGCTCTTTTGATAATCGAAATGTTTATTCCGGGTTTTGGTGTGTTCGGCGTGACCGGAGTTTTATCCATAATTGCAAGTGTAATAATTGCCTTTCCCAGCCTTGAACAAGCCCTAATATCGATTCTCGTTGCCCTTGTATTTAGTACACTGCTGATATATTTCCTCGTCAAGTATTTGGGCAGATCCCTGATCTTTGACCGAATTATCTTGGGCACCAAACAAGCAAAGTCCGAAGGCTACGTAGCATCAATTAAAGATGAAAGCCAGCTTGTAGGAGCTGAAGGCAAGGCAGTCACCCCTCTTAGACCTACAGGAGTGGCTCTTATCGGCGAAAAGAGGCTTGATGTGTTAACAGAAGGCGAGTTTATACCAAGAAATTCGGATATAATTGTGAGCAGAGTTGAAGGCAACAAAATTATAGTAAAACTTAAAAATGAGGAGGGTGCGTAATGCCAGCACTAATAGGATTATTTTTAACTATCGCTGTTATTTTTATCGCTTTATCAGTCGTTTTAAGCTTTGTGCCCCTGGGGCTTTGGATATCGGCCTTAGCTGCCGGTGTAAAAATAGGAATATTTAACTTGGTTGGAATGAGACTGCGTAGGGTGCCTCCAAATAAAATCGTAAACCCCTTAATAAAAGCAGTAAAAGCCGGATTAGACGTGAGCGTTAATAAGTTAGAAGCACACTATCTAGCAGGGGGCAATGTGGACAGAGTTATAAATGCCCTCATTGCCGCACAAAGGGCTGAAATTCCCTTGAGCTTCGAGAGGGCAGCAGCCATTGATTTGGCCGGCCGAAATGTATTGGAAGCAGTGCAAATGAGCGTCAATCCGAAGGTCATCGAAACACCTATCGTTGCGGCAGTTGCCAAAGATGGTATTGAGGTGAAAGCAAAGGCCCGAGTTACGGTAAGGGCAAATATTGACCGCTTAGTAGGCGGTGCAGGTGAAGAAACTATCATTGCCCGAGTTGGTGAAGGTATAGTAACTACCGTTGGCTCATCCGAGAGCCATAAGGAGGTTCTGGAAAATCCTGACTCTATTTCTCGAACTGTTTTAAGCAAGGGCCTTGATGCGGGAACTGCCTTTGAAATTTTATCAATAGATATCGCCGATGTGGATGTAGGCAGGAATATCGGAGCTCAGCTGCAAACTGACCAGGCTGAAGCCGATAAGCGCATCGCTCAGGCCAAGGCTGAAGAGCGTCGTGCAATGGCTGTGGCTAGAGAGCAGGAAATGAAGGCTATGGTTCAGGAGATGAGAGCTAAAGTTGTAGAAGCAGAAGCGGAAGTTCCAAAAGCCATGGCGGAAGCGTTGAGACAGGGGAAATTGGGAGTTATGGACTATTACAGCATGAAAAACATTATAGCTGATACCCAAATGAGAGACTCTATATCTAGGTTGGGACAAAAGGAAAGTGAAGATCCCGGAAAACAGGATAAGAGCAGGTGATTTGATGGAAAGTATTGTTCTCCTTGTTATCTTCCTTGTCTTTCGAACAGTTTTCAGTCATCTTCTCGAGACACAAAAAACCCAAAAGCACCCCTTTCCCAAAACACCTGTAAGGCCCAGAGGGTACCAACTGCCACCCAAACAAGATATAAAACCTAAAACCATAGAAATAGCGGAGCCAAAAAAAGCAGAAACAAAAGCTGACATTTTGGAAATCCCCTTCGAAGATGTGGATGTGCAAAACATAAATAAGCTGATTTCTGTTAAATCGGAGAGGATGCAACCTGAGTCTTTGCAACAAGCCAAATCAATAGGTGAATTCTCCGAGCTTTTTACACAAGACAATATTCTTCGAGGCATGATCTTAAAAGAAGTGCTGTTACCACCGAAAGCGATTAGGAAGCGATACGACTGATATTATTTCATTTATCGAAGTAAACCCTACGGTCTTTGATTGTTCTTCTTTTATTAAACGGACATTATTCTGTTTGTAAAAGGAGAGCATATCAATGGCTGTAGGGCTTTTTCTTTTTACAGTAATTAAACGAGCAAAAATCGAATAAATTTTAATAAATGCTTCAAAAGGAGTTAGCCGTATGAGTGAGGGGATAAAGAAAAAGATATCGGACGCCCTGGATCTGCCACAGGATATAGTTTTAAATGTGCCCAGGGTAATAGTGACGGGTAAGATAGCTACATTTATAGAAAACCACAAGGGCATCATTGAATACAATTCTGAGCTCGTGAAGATTAACACATCTATTGGTGTTATTTGTGTAAGGGGTGAAGACCTCCATATCAAAACCATAATCAGCGATGAAATAACGGTTGAAGGGAAAATCAGTGCCATTGAGTTTGAGGAATGATGCAAGGGGGCAGTGCTTGTGCTTTTTATAAAACTATGGAATTATCTTTCAGGTTATGTTATTATAAAAATTGTAGGAGAATACGGTGAAAGGTTGTTAAATCAAGCTGCCCTGGAAAATCTGTACTTATGGGATATAAAACGACAAAACGGCAATGTCCTCAGCTGCAAAGTTAGCGTAAAAAACTTTGCGAAACTCGCTTCTTTAGCTAGAAAAACTCGCTGCCGCGTATATATAATAGAGCGCGTAGGCTTGTTCTTTGTAATATTGAAACTAAGGAAGAGAAAGTGGTTCCTGTTTGGCGCCCTTCTTTTTATAGCTGCTGTATATTTTATGTCTTCCTTTATATGGAGCATAGAGATTGTATGCCCGGACGATGAATTAACGATTTCAGTTGATGAAGCTTTAAGGAGCTGGGGCATCAAGGAAGGAATTTTCAAATACGGCCTTGACAAGGAGTACTACATCGATAAACTTCTGAACGAATATGGGGGATTAGCCTGGGCCCAGATGGAGATAAGGGGTTCCAGGCTGATAATAGAACTCGTGAAAAAGGAATTACCTCCCGAACTTGAAGAAAACATCCCCTGTGATATAATTGCTTCGAAAGACGGCATCATAGAAGAAATAATAGCTTTAAGAGGAGAGGCGCTAGTAGAGCCCGGTCAGACGGTAAGTGAAGGAGATGTCCTAATAACGGGAAAAATCATGCTAGGTCATGAGCCCGATGGGGAGGAAGAGGGAAGCGACACCCTTTTTGTTCATGCAGAGGGTATTGTTAGGGCAAGGGTTTGGTATCAAAAGGCCGTCAAAGTTCCCTTGGTAAAGACTAAGAAGGTCCCCACGGGCAATAGCAAAAAGTCCCTTATTCTGCATTTTCAAAATCACATTTTAAACCTTCATTTGGGGGATATTAGTTATACTCTCTATGACAAAAGAGTCTTAAAAGAAGTTAATATACTGCCTAAGTTAGGCGGAGGCTTAAAACTAAATATAGTCGAGTATATTGAAATGGAAGCCCAAAAAGAGTATTTAGGAGTTGAAAATGCTTCGATCGAAGCGGAGGCACAACTACTTTCGGACTTGGAACATCTCTCTAAAGAGAACAAAATAATTCAAAGAAAGATGGAATATGTGCTGGATTCCGATGAGCAAGCGGTAATAGGTTCGATGATTATAGAATTGGTAGAGGATATAGGGAAAAAACAAAAAATTGAGTACGGGGAGGAAAAACTTTGACAGAAAACCTGGCGGAGGCTAGAGTTTCAATAGATAATATAAATGACATAAGCTTTTTATTTGGGAATCAGGACTCAAATATTAAATGTATTGAACAACAATTCAATGTGAGGATACTGACTCGTGGCGGTGAAATTGCCATAATAGGAGAAGAAAAAGATGTTCATTCTGTAAAAGAACTTTTCAAGCAAATGATACAACTGCTGCAGAGAGGCAGCTCATTGACGGTTAATGAAGTAAAGTATTTTGTGACACTGGCCAAAAACGGTAAAGGGGAAAGTATAAACGATTTGTACGACGGCATAGTTTGCTATACCCACCGGGGCAAGATTATAAAACCCAAAACCATAGGACAGAAGCAATATATTAGCGCTATAAAAAGAAATGATATTGTTTTTGCCATAGGACCTGCAGGCACGGGCAAAACCTACCTAGCGATGGCCATGGCAGTAACGGCATTTAAGGAAAAGGAAGTAAATCGAATCATTTTGACGAGGCCGGCAGTAGAAGCCGGTGAAAAGCTTGGCTTTTTACCTGGAGACTTGCAGGACAAGGTAGATCCCTATTTTAGGCCCTTATATGATGCTTTATATGACATATTAGGAGTGGATTCTTTTAGGCGCTATATGGAAAAAGGGCTTATAGAAGTGGCGCCCCTTGCATATATGCGAGGAAGAACCCTTGATGATTCTTTTGTCATTTTGGACGAGGCCCAGAATACAACCTCTGAACAGATGAAGATGTTTTTGACCCGTTTGGGCTTTGGTTCAAAGGCGGTAGTTACAGGAGACCTGACTCAGATCGACCTACCTAAGGGAGTATATTCGGGGTTGGAAGAGGTCCAGGAAGTATTAAAAGGCGTAAAGGGCATAGACTTTGTCTATCTAGATGACACGGATGTGGTGCGTCATGAGGTGGTACAGAGAATAATTAAAGCCTACGAAAGATTCGAAAAAGAACGCCAACAGAACACGGGGAGATTACGCGACCATGATAAAGACAGTAATTCCGATAAAAATGCAAAAGCTGGCATTCAATAAATCAGTATTACAGAAACTGGCAATGGGGCTTTTTTTCTTTGCCAGCTTATCGGCTATGATGTTTTTTTCTGCTTTACCTCAAAAATACGATGTTGAAGTCGGTCAGGTACTTCAGGAAAACATTTTAGCCAGAAACGAAGCGATAAATACCATTGCCACAAGCAAGCTGCGGCAGGCCGCAGCCGATCAGGTGCCAAAAAAATATACACTAAACCACACTATTACTGCTGAAGTCAAAAACAATGTAACCGATATCCTAAATTATGTTAAAGAAGTAAGGAACCGAACTTACCTTGAAGACCAAGAAAAAGTAAAGCTTCTGATGGATAGGGTATCCAGTCAAATATCAGAGGAATCCTATTTTATGCTCATGAGTATGAGTGAAACTTCTCTAAAGGAACTTGAAACGGTAACTAAAGCCATCATAGAGACGGTTATGGAGGAAGGTGTCAAAGAAGACTCTATTGACCGGACTAAGACGTATGTTATAGAAGAATTTAAAAGCTTAAATATACCCCAGGAATTAAAGGGTATTGGTGAAGAAATCGCACTATTGACAATAAGACCCAATATGGTATATGACCGTGAGGCTACCGAAAGGCAACAGCGGGAGGCCATGGAAGCCATTGCACCTGTGAGAGTTTTCCCAAACCAAGTATTGATAGAAAAGGGTACGGTCATAACTTCCGAACACATAGAAATGCTAAAAGAAATGGGACTGCTGGCAAGGGACAGAAAAGCTGACATCAGTTTGCTGATTGGCGTAATGTGCGTATCGGCTTTTCTGGTGGCTTCCCTAACCTTTGCCGTATACTATTTTCACAGAGATGTTTACAACAATAATCTATACCTGACATTATTGATACTTATCATATTATCAACCCTAATAATTTCCCTGGGAGTTAAAAACATATCAAACTATTTGATTCCATTAGCCGCCGGAAGTATGCTCATATCCATCCTGATCAATCCTCAGGTGGCTGTGTTTGCAAGTTTTACAATGAGCGTTGTAGTGGGAATTATGTTGGGCAATGATTTTTCTCATGCCCTTGTGGCTCTGTCAGGAGCCTTAATCGGTATTTTTTGCACTGCCAAGGTTTCTCAGCGTTCCGACCTGACAAAAGCAGGAGGGATAATTGGCGGTGCTAAATTTATTCTCATAACCGGCACTATGCTTTTAAACAACAGCACAGCTTTAGAAATACTGAAGGAAAGCCCTTGGGGCCTAGTAAGCGGAATTCTGTCCGCCATATTGGCGATTGGCACCCTGCCATTTTTAGAAAATGCTTTTGGTATAACTAGTGCCATAAAATTGTTAGAACTGTCAAACCCAAATCAACCTCTGCTGAGGAAATTGATGTTAGATGCTCCTGGTACCTATCACCACTGCATTATCGTAGGGAATTTAGCTGAAGCCGGAGCCGAAGCGGTTGGAGCCGATTCCCTATTAGCGCGCGTAGGCGCAAACTATCATGATATCGGCAAACTAAAGAGGCCATATTTCTTTATAGAAAACCAACTGACTTCCGACAATCCCCACGATAAGTTGAGCCCAACCCTTAGCGCATTAATAATCACTTCCCATGTTAAGGATGGGGTGGAAATAGCAAAGGAATACCGCTTACCTGACTGTATTACAGACTTTATTGTTCAGCATCATGGGACTTCCCTCCTTTCCTTTTTCTATCAAAAAGCCTTAGAGAGTGCTGACGAAAAAAAGCCTGATGAGGCCAGTTTTCGCTATGAAGGGCCTAAACCCAAGACCCGGGAAGCAGCTATAGTTATGTTGGCAGACTGTGTTGAAGCTGCAGTGAGGTCCCTGCCCAAGCCCACTCATGGGAAAATCGAAGGATTAATCAGGCAAATAATAAAGGACAAATTGTCGGACGGTCAGTTAGATGAATGTGATTTGACGCTAAAAGATTTAGATAAAATAGCCGTAGCGTTTTCAAAAATTATGACCGGAATTTTTCATACCAGGATAGAATATCCCGATAAATTAAAAGAACTGCAGAGGAAGGATTTAAACAATGGCCAATATAATGATAAACAATTTGCAAGACAAAATTGATGTAACGGAAGAATTGAAAGCATTGGTCATCAAAGCCGTAAATAGCACCTTATCTGTAGAAAAAGTACCAGAGAAAGTAGAAGTCAGCATAGCATTGGTTGATGACAAATATATTCAAGAGCTCAACCGTCAGTATCGCAACGTAGATGCTCCAACTGATGTGTTATCTTTTGCAATGAGGGAAAGGGCGGCTGGAGAAGACAATATTGATTTTTGTGAGGAAGAGCTCCTCGGCGATGTGGTAATATCCCTTGAAAGGGCAACTATGCAAGCTGCAGAATACGGCCACTCATTCGAGCGGGAAGTGGGTTTTCTAGTCGTCCACGGCGTATTACATTTATTGGGATACGACCATGAATCGGATGAAGAAAAGAAGCTTATGAGGCAAAAAGAAGAGGAAATCCTGAAATCAATAGATTTGTCTAGAGGGATTAGCTAAATGAAGAAAGCTAGAACTTTGGCTGAAAGTTTTTTTTATGCCATTTCAGGCATACTTTATGCCTTTAAAACTCAGCGCAACATAAAGATTCATTTTATGGTTGCCATTTTAATAATTATTATTAGCTTTTTGCTAAAGCTAAACACAATTGAACTTTTGATCGTATTCCTAACAATTGCCATGGTATTGACTGCTGAGATGATAAATACTGCTATAGAAGCTGTAGTAGATATGTTTACCCAGGAATATCATCCCTTAGCACGAGTTGCTAAAAACGTAGCAGCGGGTGCAGTGCTTATATCAGCTCTAAATGCTGTAATCGTCGGTTATCTAATATTTTATAAAAAAATAGCTGTGCTACTCGGCATTTAAAAAGCCTCTCATGAAACATTAGGAGGGTAAAGACATGGTCTTTAAGCGATGCCTAACTGTAATATTAATTGCAGCACTACTTATATTTGTTCAAGGATGCTTTAGCAAAAAGGATGATGTAGAATCTGAAGAATCTTCAGATATGGAGCATCAGGATGAAATCACGGAGTTTGAGGAAACCATTCCCGATACTCCGAAAGCAAAAAATCCCCTTACGGGTATGGATATGGATATAAAATTTGAAAAGCAGAGGCCATTTGCAGTCATGATAGAAAACGAGTACAATGCCAGACCTCAATCGGGCCTCAACAAAGCCGGTGTAGTTTACGAGATTTTAACTGAGGGCGGCATTACCCGCTTTTTGGCAATATTTCTAGGAAAGACATTGAATGAAATCGGGCCCGTACGAAGCGCCAGACCGTACTATCTTGATTATGCCATGGAGTATGACAGTATATATGTCCACTATGGAGCAAGCCCTCAGGGATACATAGATTTGAAACAGCTAAAAATCGATGCTATAGACGGAATATATGATGATGTGACGTTCTGGCGCGACAAGTCCAGAAAGGCACCCCATAATGCATACACAAGCACCGAAAATCTATTTAAAGCATCTGAAAATAGGAGATTTCGCAAGGATACCGATCGAAATTATTGGGAGTTTAACCAAGAGGAAAGCTTGGCCGGTGATTTTAGATTAGAAGATTTTGAGCTGAATTATTTTAATAATTATACTGTCAGGTATATATATAATAACGACCACAAGGCTTATGAGCGTTACATAAACGGAAAAGTTCACACTGATAGGATAGCAGGAGAGAGCATTTTTGTGAAAAATATAATTGTGAGCTTTGCCAATACAAAGGTCATTGATGATCAGGGCAGACTTTCCATTAAAACTACTGCTAGTGGCGAAGGTTACTATATTAGCAACGGATATTGCACGAAAATAAGGTGGCAAAAGGATGAAAGATCTAAGCAGACAAAATACACTCTTCAGGACGGTTCAACTCTCTCTATAAACCCAGGCAATACATGGATTCAGATTTTGCCTCAGTGGGGTAAGTTTAAATACGATGAATCGATAAAGGAGTAAGGCATACATGGCTTTATATAAAACCGATGCTATAGTTTTAGGCCATAGAAACTTGGGTGAAGCCGATAAAATTCTCACCCTCTTTTCACCTGACAGGGGGAAGATTCATGCAGTTGCAAGAGGTGTTCGCAGGCCCAGGAATCCTATATTGGCCGGAAGTCAATTGTTCTCTTATAGTAGATTTTTAATAGTTGAAGGCAGAAACCTGGACAGTATTAGTCAGTGCGAGATAAAGGAGTCCTTTTACAGGATACGCCAGAATCTAGAGAGTATGGCTTACGGTCTTTATTTTGCCGAACTTCTTAGGGCTTCAACACCCATTGAAGATAAGAACCGAGAATTATTTCGCTTTTTTTTAAAAACACTGTATTTGCTCCAGGAATGGGAGAATAAGGAGGTATTGGCCCGCATCTATGAAGTAAAACTAATGGCAATACAGGGCTTTGCACCGGAAGTTTTTTCCTGTGTTAGCTGCGGTCAGAGCCCTTCAAGTTCAATATACTTTAGTCCATCCATGGGTGGAATTTTGTGCTTTAATTGCCATAAAACAGATGAAAATGCTGTAAGTATAAGTTCGGAAACCCTTGTTGCCTTTCAAAAAATGTTAATGCAAACTTACGAGAAACTCAAAAATATTAATATAAGTAAATATACAAGAGAGCAACTGAGCAACATTTTAAGCCTTTTTATATCACATCAAATTGACCGTAAACTAAAAACTGTTCAATTCATAAAAGACATTAAGAGGCTAAATATAATAAGCAGCGTATAATCGAACGGGGGTGAGCCTGCTGGATAAGATCTTGGAGACTTTCAAAGGTAAAGGAAAATTGTTTTTGGTATCTGTTACAATATTTTTAGCTGGCCTGCTGACAGGATACTTCATTTTTTTAAACGATCCAGGATTTGTGATATCAAACATTGAAAAACTTATGGGCAATATCTTAAGAATAGGTGAAGCTATGAAAAACCGTAGCAAGCTTCACGTAACCGGCTTAATATTCCAGAACAATATAAGGGCTCTCCTCGTAATCATGTTTGGCGGAATAGCATTCGGATTGGTCTCTGCATTTAGTATTTTTTTCAATGGTTTGATTATGGGCATAGTAATGGCTTTGACCTTTTATCAAGGCAAGACAATATCGTTTTTTTTGGCAGGTATATTACCGCATGGATTGCTGGAATTACCTGTCGTCCTTGGAGCAGGAGCCTTTGGCTTAAAAACCGGCTTAGACCTGCTGTTTCCAAAGGGCAAGAGGCGACTTGACCTGTTAAAAGACAATTTAAACAATAACGTCCTTGCATTGGGTGTATTTGTGCCTCTTCTTTTTATTGCAGCAGGTATAGAAGCGGTTATAACGCCCTTTATAATAAATTTATTAGTTGGAGAAAGAGGAATTTTTTATAATTTGTAGTAATATATATTTTGGCGATTCGGGTATGAAGGGAGTGGTACCCCATCGAGTTATCATCACGACAGGCAATGATAGTAGATATTGTTAGAAAATATGAACCTATCACCAGTGAACAGATAGCGGACAAGCTTAACTTAACCAGGTCGGCGTTAAGGCCGGATCTTGCCGTCTTAACTATGATAGGCATTTTAGAAGCCAGACCCAGGGTTGGGTACTTTTTTACCGGCAAGATTCCCCAAAACCTTATTTCAAAACGAATTAAGGACATAAAAGTGGACAATATAAAGGCGGTCCCCGTTGTTATAACTGAAAATACTTCCGTATATGATGCTATTGTGACGCTGTTTTTAACGGATGTAGGAACTCTTTTTGTTACAGGTGATGATGGATTTCTATCCGGCCTTGTTTCACGTAAGGACTTGCTCAAAATAGCTATCGGCAATGCAGATATTCATAAGATGCCAGTTGGTATAGTTATGACTAGAATGCCGAACATCATAACTGTTACACCTGATGAAAGTGCATACGAGGCTGCAAAAAAGATTGTTGATCATCAGGTTGATGCATTGCCCGTAGTTCATGTAGTAGTTGAAGATAATCAGGAAAAGTTTAAAATAGTAGGTAAAGTCACTAAGAGCACTTTTACAAAACTGTTTGTTGAATTGGTTGAGATTTAGAGAGGGGAGTATGATGGTAAAGGATAAAAGTAGTCACCCGATTGTATTTGCTGTTTCCGATTCTATCGGAGAAACTGCAGAATTAGTAACTCGAGCGACAATGGTCCAGTTTAATTCTGAAAATGTGGAGATTCGCAGAATTCCTTACGTTACTAATAATGAATACGTGGAAGAAATTATCCAGGAAGCAAAAAACACGAGTAGCTGTGCTATCGTGTGTACCATTATCTTGCCTGACGTAAGAGAATATCTGATACATTTAGCGCAGGAAAACAATATTCCAATAGTGGATTTAATGGGACCTATGATGAAGGTTTTTTCAGAAATTGTCGAGATTAAGCCCCATCTCGAGCCAGGCCTGGTTCGTCGCATAGATGAAGACTATTTTAAAAGGATGGAAGCAATCGAATTTGCCGTCAACTATGATGATGGCAAGGATCCCAGGGGATTGTCCCGAGCCGATGTGGTCCTTATAGGTGTATCCAGAACCTCAAAAACACCTTTAGCAATGTTTTTGGCCCACAAGAGGTTGAAGGTTGCTAATCTTCGATTAGTTCCGGAGGTAGCTCCACCGGAAGAATTGTTTAATCTCCCTCCAAATACCGTAGTTGGGCTGACAATCAGTCCTGAAAAACTTTTTGATATTCGTCAGGAAAGGCTTAAGGCGATGGGCTTAAGTGCCGATGCAAACTATGCCAAGCACAGTAGGATTTTAGAAGAAATTGAATATGCCAACAAGATTATGGAAAAAATAGGTTGCCCCAAAATAGATGTTTCAAATAAAGCGGTGGAGGAAATTGCAACTCATATTATGGAAATTATAAAGAAAGGAGAAAAATAGTATGACAAAAAAATATGTCTACAGCTTTAGGGAAGGCAATGCCACAATGCGCAGCTTATTGGGAGGTAAAGGCGCCAATTTGGCTGAAATGGTAAAAATCGGCTTACCCGTTCCCATGGGCTTTACAGTAACAACCGAAGCCTGTCTGAACTACTATGATGAGGGAGAAAAAATATCAGAAGATATCGTTTCTCAGATTTTTGGGGCTCTGGAGAACCTAGAACAGGAAATGGGGAAAAAACTCGGTGACATTCAGGATCCCCTGTTGGTTTCCGTTAGGTCAGGAGCCGTAATATCCATGCCTGGCATGATGGACACTGTATTAAACCTAGGTCTCAACGATGAAAGCGTGAAGGGCCTAGCTGCAAAGACCGACAATGAGCGTTTTGCTTACGACAGCTACCGCAGGTTTATTCAGATGTTTGGAAATGTAGTCATGGAAGTGGATCATGGGAATTTCGAAGCAGTTATCGAATCAGTAAAGGAAAAGAAAAACATTACTGAAGATACAGAAATGGACGCAGAAGGCTGGAAGGAAGTTATATCCCTATACAAGGAAAAAATAAAAGAGGAAACCGGCAGAGAGTTTCCCCAGGATCCCAAGGAACAGCTTTTAATGGCGGTAGAAGCTGTATTTAAGTCTTGGAATAATCAGAGAGCCAAGGTGTATAGGAGAATTAACAAGATACCGGATGATTTAGGGACTGCAGTAAACGTCCAGACCATGGTATTTGGTAATAAAGGCGACGATTCAGGAACCGGAGTCGCATTTACCCGGAACCCCTCTACAGGAGAAAATAAAGTTTACGGTGAGTTCCTGATGAACGCTCAAGGGGAAGACGTAGTTGCAGGTATCAGGACACCCCAGAGTATAGACCAGTTAAAAGAGGTCATGCCCGATATATACAAGCAATTTACAGATGTCTGCACTTTATTGGAGAATCATTACAAGGACATGCAAGACATAGAGTTTACCATAGAAAATGGGAAACTATATATCCTCCAGACCCGCAACGGAAAGCGGACGGCTCAGGCTGCGGTAAAGATTGCTGTCGACATGGTACATGAGGGTCTTATCAGCAAAGAACAGGCCATCATTCAGGTGCCCGCGGGACAATTAGAAACTCTGCTTCATCGCAGGATCGACCCCAATGCTAAAGTTGAAGCTGTAGCAAAGGGACTGCCGGCTTCGCCCGGAGCGGCTTCAGGCAGCGTAGTTTTCGATCCCGATGAGGCCGAAGTTATGGGCAATGATGGCAAGAAGGTTATTTTGGTCAGAACTGAGACCACTCCCGATGACATACACGGTATCGTAGCTGCCCAGGGTGTACTTACAAGCCGCGGCGGCATGACAAGCCACGCTGCTGTAGTTGCCAGAGGCATGGGCAAGCCTTGCGTGTCTGGATGTGAAGCAATAAGAATCGACTATGAAAAAGAAGAGTTTCAGGTTGGAGATACTGTAGTTAAGAAGGGCGACATAATTTCGATAGATGGTTCTACTGGCCAAGTCATTATAGGTGAAGTCCCGATGGTAGAGCCGGAGCTTTCTGATGAGTTTAATGAGCTGCTTAGCTGGGCAGATGAAGCGAGAACACTTAAGGTAAGAGCAAATGCAGACACCCCACGTGATGCAAAGACAGCCCTCGAGTTTGGAGCAGAAGGTATTGGTCTTTGCAGAACCGAGCACATGTTCATGGCGCAGGACAGACTGCCGATCGTTCAACAGATGATCATGTCAGAAACCAAGGAAGAAAGGGAAGAGGCGCTGGCAAAGCTTTTACCCATCCAACAGGATGATTTCGAAGGTATTTTTGAAGTGATGGACGGCTTGCCGGTAACGGTTAGACTCCTTGACCCCCCTCTCCATGAATTCCTGCCCAACGCTGAGGAATTAATCGAAGAAATCCATGAATTAAAAGCCAATGGCAACTCCGAGGAACTTGAAGCAAAACGGGAAATGCTGAAAAAAGTGCGTGCACTTAGTGAAATGAATCCCATGCTGGGTCTAAGGGGTTGCAGACTGGGCTTGTTATATCCAGAAATTTACATTATGCAAGTCAAGGCAATATTGAAGGCAGCAAGCAAACTCACCCAAAGAGGCATTAAGGTAATACCTGAAATAGAGATACCTTTGGTAGGACATGAGCTGGAGCTTGAGAATCTCAGGGCAATAGTGGAAGAGACAGCCGAAAAGGTATTAGAAGAAGAAGGAATAAAGGTCGATTATTTCATTGGGACCATGATTGAGTTACCCAGGGCATGTCTAACTGCTGAAGACATTGCAAAACATGCGGACTTCTTCTCCTTCGGAACAAACGATTTGACACAGACCACCTTTGGCTTTAGCCGTGACGATGCAGAAGGCAAGATACTGCCCCATTATATAGAGCAAAAGATTCTCACCGACTCACCGTTTATCATCCTTGATAGAAAAGGTGTGGGCTCTTTAATGAAGATGGCAGTAGAGAAAGGCCGTCAAGAAAAAGAAGATCTATTAATAGGTATTTGCGGTGAACATGGTGGAGAACCAAGCTCTGTTGAGTTCTGCCATATGATCGGGTTGGATTTTGTCAGTTGCTCACCATTCAGGGTGCCGATTGCGAGACTTGCAGCAGCGCAGGCGGCAATTAATCACAAGGACCAAACTAAGTAAGTGTAAATAAAAATAATAATAAGGGTACTGTTACTAATAGGTGCAGTACCCTTTTTTGTGAATTTGTATAGTATCAATCTATCTAAATAAGTCCAAAGACTACCTTAGCCAATAGGAAGCGCTTATAGGTTATTGCATACCTTATTCCACTGCTTGTCCATCTGCTTGTATTGACAGAGCCATTTTATGAGGAATATAATATGGATGTAATGGAGAAAACAGTTTAGGAGTAGTAGTATGACTAGCCTAATTCTTTACCTTGCAACAGCGATTTTGTATGTTTTTTCGTATAGCAAAGATAGGGACAAGACGAGACAAGCGTTTTTAAAGGGATGGAAGTCATTGACAAACATGATGCCTCAATTTCTGGGCATTATTATTGTTGTTGGAGTGACCCTAGCTTTGCTTAAACCTGAAACGATTTCTAGTTTATTGGGAAGCAGTTCCGGTGCTTTCGGGGTAGTATTGTCTGCCATTATCGGAAGCATTGTAATGATGCCAACCTTCGTAGCTTTTTCCACTGGATCTATGTTACTAAATACTGGTGCTGGCCTTCCGCAAGTAGCTGCTCTCATATCAACGCTGACACTAATAGGTGTCGTAACCATTCCAATGGAAGCAAAATACATAGGGAGAAAGGCAACCTTGTATAGAAATTTAGTGGCTTTCTTTTTTTCAATTTTAGTTGGTTTCGTCATTGAAAAGGTGGTAGAAATCTTATGGTAAAATCTTTAGTGAAGAAGTATTCTTTTTTTTTGATTGTATTTTTTATGACCGCGGTTTTAACTTTAATAAATAAGGAAGTAGGATTTAAGTCTTTCGGAATAGCCTTTTCCAGTTTTAAGCAGATGGTCTCTTTAGTACCACCTATAATGTTGTTGCTTGGTCTCATGGATGTTTGGGTCCCCAGGGAAACTATGATGAAATACATGGGAGCTAAATCTGGGATAACAGGGATTATTCTTGCCATACTGATGGGTACCCTTGCAGCTGGCCCCATGTACGCTGCTTTTCCTTTTACGACGGTGCTTTTGAGGAAGGGTGTTAAATTCAGCAATATAATCATTTTTATGAATGCATGGTGTGTAACAAAAATATCCACCCTGCTTTTTGAGTTAGCGTCACTGGGCTTTGAGTTTACATTTGCTAGGCTTTTGATTAACCTTCCCGGCGTGATAATAATGGGCTACATTGTGGAAGCTTTAATGCCAAAAAGCGAGTTGGATAGCTTGTATGCAAATAATTCATAAGTGAAACGCAGATTTCCTGTTTCTATATAGTATCAGATTGCATTGTTAGACAGGACGCAATTTCAGTATTATATTTTAAGAGGCGATTTTTCGCCTCTTTTTGTTATATTTAAAGGAAAAAATAGCTTGGAAGTAGAATATCTTTATGATATTTTCCGATGCCTTTTGGGAGGTGATTTCAGGTGAATATCCGTGAAAGGCAGGAAGAGTTGGAACGAATATATCTTTCGCCATATGCAGCTCTAAGCTCAAAAAGCAAAGGACGGCGTATATATGAAGAAAAATGCAGTGTTCGCACTGATTTTCAAAGGGACCGGGACCGAATACTTCATTCAAAAGCTTTTCGGCGATTGAAACACAAAACCCAGGTGTTTATATCTCCGGAGGGGGATCATTACAGAACCAGACTTACACATACACTGGAAGTGTCACAGATAGCAAGGACCATATCTAAGGCCTTGAGATTGAATGAAGACTTAACGGAAGCTATTGCTTTGGGCCACGACCTGGGTCACACGCCCTTTGGCCATACCGGCGAACAAGTATTAGATGAATTAATGAAAGAAGGCTTTAGACACGAAGAACAGAGCCTCAGGGTCGTTGAGGTTTTGGAACAGGGCAAGGGGCTGAATCTTACCTGGGAGGTCAGGGACGGAATAAGAAACCATACTACCAGGGGTAATCCTGCTACTCTCGAAGGCCAGGTGGTTAAACTGTCCGATTGGATCGCATACATTAATCATGATATTGATGATGCCCAGAGAGCCGGAGTATTAAAACCAGAAGACCTACCGGAAGAATTAATTAAGGTTTTAGGAAAGAAACACGGACAGCGCATCGATACCATGATTAAAGATGTTATAGCTACGAGTTTCGGCCGACCTTTTGTAAAGATGAGCGATGAGATTTATGATGCAACTCGAAGATTGCGGGATTTTATGTTTGACAATGTTTACGTGGGTTCGACTGCAAAGACACAGGAGAATAAAGCCAAGACTATGTTGCGACTTTTATTTGAATACTATACCGGTCATCCGGAATCCATGCCTCCCGAATTTGTAAAAATAGCAGAAGAGGAGAATGTGGAGAGGGCAGTAGTAGACTATATTGCGGGAATGACTGATGGTTTTGCCCTCAAAAAGTTTAAAGATATCTATGTGCCTTCATCCTGGCCCTTGGAAATCTAAAAAATAAACCTGATATTTTTATCTGACAAAAAGAAGGAATAATCGAGATTAACGTAGAATATTGTTATGTAATATTGAGGGGGGATAGTAGAATACCAAAATTAACAGTGGCAATAGCTCCTCATTTGGCTATGGGGAGATTTTTTTTAAGGTTCGGTGGTAAAATTGGGCTTTTATTCTGATGAAATCATTAAAGAAGTGCAGGACAGAGCTGACATATTGGAAATTGTATCCGAATACACTTCTCTTAAAAAGCGCGGCGATAATTATATAGGCCTTTGCCCATTTCATTCGGAAAAGACGCCGTCTTTTAACGTTGATGTAGAAAAAAAACTGTTTTATTGTTTTGGATGTGGCGTAGGCGGAAATGTATTTACTTTTATTATGAATAAAGAAAACCTTAGCTTTCCAGAAGCTGTAAGGTTTTTGGCCGACAAGTTTAATGTACGGCTCCCTGAAAAGATTAATAGCAAGCTATCTCAAGAATTTAGGGAAAGACGGGAGTATTATAAAATAAACCGCTTTGCGGCTAAATTTTTTAATTACTGTTTACTTCACACTCGTGATGGTTCTAGAGCCCTGTCATATATTAAGCAACGGGGTTTAACAGAGGAAACAGTTGAAAAGTTTTTTCTCGGATATGCACCATCATCTTGGGATGGCCTAATTAAATATGCCAGGAAAATGGGCATAGATTCTGCAACTTTAGAGAAAGCGGGCCTTGCAATTGCTCGCAAGGACAAGCAAGGCCATTACGATAGATTTAGAAATAGACTAATGTTTCCCATTGAAGATGTGACCAAAAATATTATTGGTTTTGGTGGGCGAGCCCTTGATGATTCGATGCCCAAATATCTCAATTCTCCGGAAACCCCCTTGTTTTCCAAGGGCGATAATTTGTATGCCCTTTCAAAGATCGAAAAGGACCCTGCCCTCGATGTTATCATCGTAGAAGGCTACATGGATTGCATAACATTGCACCAGCATGGTTTCAGACAAACCGTAGCCTCGCTGGGAACTGCCCTTACGCAAAAACAGGCAAAACTATTAAAAAAGTACACCGGTGGCGTAATACTCTCTTACGATGCTGATGCAGCTGGTGAAGCAGCTACGGAGAGGGGAATGGAAATATTAGCCCAGGAAGGGCTTAGGGTAAAAATATTAAGTCTGCCCAAGGGAAAAGACCCGGATGAAATAATAAGGGAACAGGGTGGCCAATCCTTCCAAAAACTGTTGGATAGTTCCTTGGACTTGGTCAGCTACAAACTACAAAAAGCAAAACTCGGCATAAAGATTGAGACTGCTGATGGAAAGCTTAAATATATTAAAAAGGCGATAGATATTCTATGCCAGATAAATAATGAACCGGAACTTGAGATACACATGAAAAACCTAGCTGAACAGCTGGGCATATCAGTTCAGGCTTTAAAGAAAGAAGTATACAGAAAGAAATTGGCAAACAATGGATTGCAGTATAAAAAAAGCCAAACAAGATATAATAATAAGGAATTTAAGAAAATATCACCGGTAACAGGATTTTATAAAGCCGAGAGGAAGTTGCTCAAATTAATCATCGAAAATGAATCAATACGTCGAAATGTAGGGGAAAAGATCGATGAGAGATATTTTACGAATGACAGAACAAAGAAAATAGCAGATGTTCTGTTTAAAACAATCCGGCAAAATACAAATCAGGATATAGATGTTTCTAATTTGTTTAATTACCTGGATGAAGAAAGTTCTGCTGAACTTTCGTCAATACTAGCTGAACGTGCAGAATTGATAAATGAAGAACTTATTTGCAGTCTTGTGACGAAGGTAAAAGAAGGCTATTTTAAAGAATCTATTGTCAAAGTGAGGGAACAACTGAAGCAAGCTGAAATACTAGGCAAAAGAGAGGAGATCAACCAGCTGTTGAACATTTATCAACAACTCAAGGCTGAAATGGATGAGTTGAATTCTCATACTACTCCGGGGAAGGAGGGAGCATAAATGGCAAACAAAGAGCAACCGCAAAAAAAGGCTGATAAAAAACCTTTACAGGATAAAATGAAAGCAGCAACCGATCTGATAGAGAAAGGCAAGAAAACTGGCAAACTTACTTACGAAGAGATTATGGATGCTTTAGACGAAATTGAAGATCTCGATGCTGATCAGATTGATAAAATATATGAATCTCTAGAGGAAATGGGTATAGAAGTATTAGATGGCAGCGAAATAGTTGTTCCTGGAGAAGAAGGACTAGATGATGTTTCTGAGGAAGACCTTGACCTCTCGGTTCCTGAGGGAGTTGCTATCGATGACCCCGTAAGGATGTATTTAAAGGAAATAGGTAAGGTTCCGCTTCTTTCAGCGGAGGAAGAAGTAGAACTTTCAAAGCGAATAGAGAAAGGTGATAAAGAAGCCAAGCGAAAACTTGCTGAAGCAAACCTGCGTTTGGTAGTCAGTATCGCCAAAAAATATGTAGGCAGAGGAATGCTCTTCCTAGACCTCATTCAAGAAGGCAATCTTGGCCTCATGAAGGCTGTTGAGAAATTTGATTACCGCAAGGGTTATAAGTTTAGCACTTATGCAACCTGGTGGATTAGACAGGCGATCACTCGGGCCATTGCCGATCAGGCAAGGACAATAAGGATTCCTGTGCACATGGTTGAGACCATAAACAAACTGATTCGCGTACAAAGACAATTATTGCAGGAGCTCGGTCGCGACCCTCTACCGGAAGAGATTGCCGAAGAGATGAACCTGACTGTGGAAAAAGTTAGGGAAATAATGAAGATAGCTCAGGAGCCGGTTTCCCTGGCGACACCAATTGGTGAAGAGGAAGACAGTTTCCTGGGAGACTTTATCCCCGACGATGAAGCATTGGCCCCTGCCGATGCAGCAGCTTATCTCCTGTTAAAGGAACAACTAGAAGATGTGTTAGAAACACTTACACCGAGGGAGGAAAAGGTTTTAAGGCTCAGGTTCGGCTTAGATGATGGGCGCCCCAGGACCCTTGAGGAAGTGGGACAGGTCTTTGGAGTTACGCGGGAAAGGATAAGACAGATTGAAGCAAAGGCATTAAGAAAGCTTCGTCATCCCAGCCGCAGCAAAAAACTTAAAGATTTTCTTGAATAAAAGTATAATAGTGGGGATTTATCTCCACTATTTTACTTGGACTTGAGAGGTTACGGCAAACATGAAACTTGCAAACAGGTTGAAAATAATAGCATCAATGATCGAAAAAGGATCGACGGTGGTAGACATAGGAAGCGATCATGCATATCTTCCCATATACTTAGTGAAGGAAGGTATTTCTCAAAGAGTTATAGCTACTGAAATACTTTCCGGGCCATTTGAAAGGGCCCGTGAAAACATAAAAAAATCCTGCTACCAAGACTTTATCCAACTAAGATACGGTTCTGGCCTTAAACCGATAAAGCCCGGGGAAGTAGATGTCGCAGTAATTGCAGGCATGGGAGCAAATACCATGATAAATATCATTGAAGAATCCCGGGAGACTGTAGATTCTTTAAAAAAGCTTATACTTCAACCTATGTGCAATCAGGCAAGGTTAAGAAAACATCTGTTTCAAAGGGCTTATACAATTATAGATGAAGATGTAGCAATGGATGCCAATAAATACTACGAGATTATTGTGGCACAAAAAGCGAGCATTGTGGCTTTTGATGAAATTGACATATTAGTGGGACCGGTGCTGAGGTGCAAAAAGACACCTGTCGTAGAGGAATACATTCACTACAGAATAAAAAAACTACAAAAGATACTTGAAACCCTTGAAGCTTCTAATTCCAGGGCAGGCGAAATAGCCCTTTTAGAACGAAAAAGGGAATTGCAGGCGTTAAAGGAGGTCATAAAGTGATTTCTTGCCAGACCTTAGTTCAAATATTGGAAAAGTGGGCGCCCAAAAAGTTGGCAATGGATTGGGACAATACAGGTCTTGCCATTGGTGACCTTTCTGGAGAAGTATCGAGAGTCCTACTGACACTGACAGTTACTCCAAAATCCGTTGAATTTGCAGCCAAAAACAGTTATGAAATGATAATATCCCACCACCCTCTGTTCTTCAGTCCATTGAAATCATTAAAAAGAGATACAGCTCTGGGAAAGATAATTTATAAAGCGATTAAGAATGACATAGTGATCTACTCTGCTCATACAAACCTGGATGTGGCCTCAGGCGGAATTAACGACATATTGGCAGAACGGTTTAATTTAGAGCAGGTCCAGGTATTGAAACAAACATACAGGGAGAGCTTATTTAAACTGGTAGTGTTTGTGCCGATAGCTTATGCAGATGCTGTCAGAAATGCCATGTGCGATGCCGGAGCAGGTCATATAGGAAATTACAGCCACTGCACATTTAACACCGATGGTATCGGCACCTTTGTCCCCCTTGCAGGCACAAGCCCATTTATCGGCGAGCAAAATAAGCTGGAGAGGACAGATGAAATAAGAATTGAGACAATAGTCCCTGAAGGCATTCTAAAAAGGGTCATCAATGCCATGATCAAAGCTCATCCCTACGAAGAAGTAGCATATGACATTTACCCCCTTGAAAATCCAGGAAAGGAATTCGGCCTTGGCCGCATAGGCTATGTTAAAGAACCAATTACCTTGAAAGAATTTTGTAAAACAGTAAAGCACAAGCTAAATATCCCATACCTCAGAGTGGTAGGGGATTTAAATAAAAAAATATCAAAAGTCGCCCTTTGCGGCGGTGCCGGCGCAGATTTAATCCAGGCGGCAGCCTTTTTCGGTGCAGATGTGCTTGTTACCGGTGATATTAAATACCACGAAGCCTTAGATGCTGAAGACTTAGGCCTTGCGGTAATTGATGCAGGGCATTTTGCTACCGAGAATATTGTACTTCCTGCGTTAAAAGAATACTTGGAAGAACAGACCAAATTGTTGAAAAAAGAAGTTAAAATATCGGTGTACGAAGATGTAGACCCTTTTGTAACAATATGAGAATAGGAGTATCCTATTCTCTTTATTATTTAGGAGGGAAACAATGCTAAGAGATGAGCTGTACAATCTTTTCAAACTTCAGGAACTCCAAGACAGGTGCGAGAGTTTAGAGGAAAGTTTAAAGAGCCATCCTGATTTAAAGCACTTATTTGAACTAAAAAAAGACGCGAATGAAATGCGAGCAAAGCTGCAAGAAAAAAACAAACGGATTCATGATTTGGAAAAACAATTACGGCATATGGAGCAAACTGTCCATGATTCTTACTTTGCAGCAAAACAACTGGAAGAAAGAATCTACAGCGGAGAGGTAAGCACTGTTAAAGAATTAAAGATACTCGAAGAAAAACGCAACTCAGCCATACATAAAGCAGAGGATTATGAGGAAAAAGCATTGATGGCAATGGAAGAACTCGATATACTGAAGACTCAGCTTCCCGGGGAAATCAAATTAGCTGAACAGATGAAGACACAATACAGAGAAAAACAATTGAAAATCAACGAGGAAATTGGTAAAATTAAAACGGAATTAGGATCAATAAAAAAACAATTACAACAACTTGAAGCAAGTATATCTCCCGAGCTTTTGGAAAAATACTACAGGATTAAAAAATTAAAAACTCACCCGGTAGCATTTATCACGGAGGGAAAATGCGATGGCTGCATGATGGAAGTGTCTGTCATGTTAGCTGCAGAGGTCAAGCAGCATAAAAGGATAATTTATTGTGAAAACTGCGGGAGAATACTTGTGTAGACAACAAAAAAAGGGAGGCCTTATGAGTAAAGTTATAGTTTTCACAGACGGTGCATCCCGGGGCAATCCCGGACATGCCGGCATCGGAATCTTGTTTTTAGATGAAAAAGGAAATGTCATAAGAGAAATTAGCGAGTACATTGGTGAAACTACAAACAACATAGCTGAATACACAGCGCTTGTTACCGCTTTAAGAGAGGCAATTGATATGAATTTTGACGAAATAGAAGTGATGTCAGACAGCGAACTCATGGTCAAACAAATTAATGGAGAATACCAGGTAAAAAATCAAGGCCTAAAGCCGCTCTACTCGGAAGCATGTACATTACTTAGGGAATTTAGAAGTTATACAGTCAGACATGTCGGTAGGGAGTACAACAAAAGAGCTGACGTTTTGGCCAACCTGGGAATAGATGAGGCCCTCGACGAGGAAATGGTCTTGTAGAAACTACCAGGTACCAATGACTTGACAATAAAGGCCTGTATGTTATAATAACAGTCCCTTAAAAACATTAATATTGAGTAAATCGGATGGTCGCGGGCATTTTGCCTGAGGAAAGTCCGAGCTCCACAGGGCAGGGTGCTGGGTAATACCCAGTGAGGGTGACCTCAAGGAAAGTGCAACAGAAATATACCGCCTAACAGGTGTCAGGAGCATGATGGTAAGACCTCTGCACCTGTTACGGCAAGGGTGGAAAGGTGAGGTAAGAGCTCACCAGCGGGATGGCGACTTCCCGGCTCTGCAAACCCCACTTGGAGCAAGACCAAATAGGGGAGCTTATACGGCGGCCCGTCGTGCTCCCGGGTATGGTCGCTGGAGGTGTCAGGCAACTGGCATCCTAGATAGATGACCATCTAAGACAGAACTCGGCTTACAGATTTACTCAATAAACTAAAAACTCGCATAACAATGCGAGTTTTTAGCTAATATCAGTTTTCTGAAAATTCAATTTATCACTGTATCCTAATTCTTTTGACACATCAGCCGTAACATCCACAATAAGATGCGAAAAGTCCCTCTCTATTTTTTTCACTGTTAATCTAGTAATAGGCCCCGATATACTCAAGGCGGCTACCACATTGCCGGTATAATCAAAAATTGGGGAGGCAACGCACATCACGTCTTCTTCCGATTCTCTGTCATCGATAGCATAGCCGCGAATTCTAACCTCTTTTAATTGCTCTTTCAAGACATTTATATCGGTGATCGTGTTTTTCGTTTGTTTGGGCAGCCCCCATTTTTGAAAAATATCATTAAACTCCGCCTCAGAAAAAAATGCTATTTGGGCCTTTCCTGAGGCAGTGCAGTGAACGTAGTTCTTGTCTCCTACCTTATGAAAAGTCTGGAGGTTTTCGGTTAAGTTTACTTTGTCAATATACAGTATTTGACCGGAGTCTACAATTGTTAGGTAAACTGTCTCGCCTGTCATTATGGCCAATTTTTCCATGTGAGGGCGAGCAGCAATTCTGACATCCATTTTTTCAATCAGATTAAAGCCCAAGCTTAGAACTTTATAGCTTAGCCTGTATTTTTCAGTATCAGGGTTTTGTTTAACATATCCTTCATGCTCTAAGGTTTCTAGGAAGCGGAATGCAGTACTTTTATGAAGCCCAGTATATTTTCCGATCTCAGTTACGCCCATTTCTTCTCCCGAAGAGAGGACTTCAAGTATCCTTAATGTTCTAAGACAGGACCTTAACAATTTTTTATTATTTTGCATCCATTACCACATCCATACAATTCTTTTGCTTATATGTTACTTTGTCCACAAAGCAATGTCAATACATGCTAATTTATGGCAGCTCCCAAAAAATATAAAATTTCGAAAAAAAAAAATAAAAAAAGCAGGATTTTTAAAATTTATGTAGAATATATACATAAAATTAAAACGGTGTTTTATTTAGTAAAACAAAGCATGTATTAAATTTTCATGCAAGACATAAGTATAATATAAGGCACATAATAAAAATAGTGGGAATAATGTTTTAATTACTGGACGTTGTTGCAACCTGCAAATTATTCTTAAATTAATGAGAAATGATTTTGTATAAATTGCAAAAAGACGGGAGGCATTAAAATGATATTGGATAGTTTCAGTTTATCAGGAAAGGTAGCAATTGTAACCGGTGCCAGAACCGGTTTGGGCCAGGGTATGGCCGTAGGTTTGGCCGAAGCCGGTGCGGATCTGGTAATCGTAAATCGCACTCCAATGCCTGAAACTGAAGATGTGATAAAAGGCTTGGGGAGAAAGTGTGTGCCGATAGTAGCAGATCTTTCTTCTCTAGATCCAATTCCAGAAATAATTAACAGAACCTTAGCTGAGTTTGGTAAAATAGATATTCTTGTCAACAATGCGGGAATTATCCGCCGAGCACCTTCAATGGAGTTTACCGAAAAGGACTGGGATGATGTTATCAATGTGAATTTAAAGACCGTGTTTTTCTTGAGCCAGGCGGCAGCCAGGGAAATGGCAAAAAACAGTGGAGGTAAAATAATAAACATTGCTTCAATGCTCTCTTTCCAGGGGGGCATACTCGTGCCATCTTATTCTGCCAGTAAAGGTGGGATCGCTTCTCTGACCAAAACCTTAGCTAATGAATGGTCCAAGCACAACATAAATGTCAACGCCATTGCACCTGGCTATATGGCTACAAACAACACCAAGCCTATCAGGGACGATGAAGAGAGAAACAGGTCAATCCTCGAGCGAATACCTGCAGGCAGATGGGGTCTTCCGGAAGACTTAAAAGGAGCCGTTGTATTTTTGGCTTCAAAGGCATCTGATTATGTCAACGGCCATATACTTTGTGTTGATGGTGGATGGTTGGCCAGGTAGAACTTAGAAAGACCACTATTATAAAAAGGAGGGGTAGCTTTTTACACGAATTAAAGACAATTTATCAAAGTAGGGCGAAGGTGTAAACAAAAAAAAGGGAGGAGAAGTTATGCTGACTTCTACTAGAAAATTCGTTTTATTGTTGCTCTGTTGCGTTTTGGTGTTAGCTTTGGCACTGGGCGGGTGCGGTAAAGCACCGGAAACGACTCCTGCAGATGAAGCTAAGGAAGAGGCTCCCGAAGAAACGCCCCAGGAAACTCTTGTGCTGAGACTGGCAGAAGTACAACCTGAGGATTACCCCACGACAATCGGAGACAAAGAAATGGCAAGGATAGTTGAAGAAAAGACAAATGGTAGGATAAAAATTGAGGTATATGCCGGTGGACAATTGGGCGATGAAAAGAGCGTAATTGAGGCTGTACAGCTGGGCGGCATTGATTTTGCAAGAGTCAATTCTCAACCCCTGTCTGAGTTTACAAAGTCACTCGGTGTATTTTCCCTTCCATATTTATTTGACAATGAGGATCATTTCTGGAAAGTTATGAACGGACCAATTGGAGAAGAAATTTTGGCGGATTTCGAAGAAAACGACATGATCGGTCTGACCTACTATGACAACGGTTCAAGGAGTTTTTATAACACGAAGCGTGAAGTAAAGTCCCCGGCTGACATGAAAGGCATGAAAATAAGGGTGCAGCAGTCAGAGCTTATGGTTAAACTTGTAGAGTGCTTAGGAGCATCAGCGACCCCAATGCCTTTCGGCGAAGTTTACAGTGCATTACAAACGGGCGTAATTGACGGTGCGGAAAACAACTTCCCCAGCTATTTGACAACTTCTCATTATGAAGTAGCAAAATACTTTACCCTAGACCAACATACTAGAGTTCCGGAAGTAGTAATAGCCTCTAAAGTACTGTGGGATAAACTAAGCGAAGAAGATCGGGCTATCATAAAAGAAGCAGCTGTAGCTTCTCAGGAAGTCCAGAGAGAGGCATGGAAAGAATATGAAAAAGTTGCCGAAGAAGAAGTCAGGGCGGCTGGTTGCATAATAACTGAAGTTGATGATCTAAAAGAATGGCAGGATGCCATGGCGCCCCTTTACGAAATGTATCAAGAAGAATTTGGAGAATGGATTGAAAGGATCAGAGCTGCTCGCTGATAACTCTTGCTGGTTATGCCGCCGGTCTTGAATCGGCGGCATAACAATAGTTTGGAGGGGAGAATTTGTTTAAAAAGATCGACTACTATTTTAACAAACTTGTAGAATATCTAGGTATGATGCTATTGCTGATAATGACGGTTATAGTGTCCTGGGTGGTGTTCTCCAGATTTGTCCTCAACAAAACTCCAGCCTGGGGCGAAGAGGGTGCACTTTTATGTATGGTATGGTTTGGTTTCTTATGTATGGCCTTAGGAGTAAGAGACAACAGGCATATTTCCATCGAGTTTTATGATAAATATCTTACCCCAACAGCCCAAAAAATACTATTAATTATCAAAAGGCTTTTAATATTAGCTTTTTCTATTTTCATGATTGTTGAAGGAGCAAAAATGAGCAAGGTGGCAGCAAAAAATCAACTGCCGGGTATAAAAATCAAGTCATCCTATCTTTATTTGCCGGTGGTTTTAGGCGGAATATTGATTTGTTACTACATACTAACATCATATTTGAGGGATAACCACAGGGAGGAGGAAAGTGATACATGAATACTACGGCAATTGCATTACTACTGGGCAGCTTTGCCTTTTTAACGATTATTAAAATACCCATTACTTTTGCTCTTGGCATTTCTTCAGTTATAACTGCCTATTATTTAAATATACCTGCAGCCATGATAGCCCAGTCTCTTGTCAGGGGAATAAATTCCTTCTCTCTGCTGAGTATCCCCTTTTTCATATTAGCCGGGGAAATTATCAGTCAGGGCGGCATTTCTATACAGCTAATCAAGTTTGCTGATGTTTTAGTGGGGCGGGTAAGAGGCGGCTTAGCCATGGTGAACGTCTTAGATAGCACCTTCTTTGGCGGTATATCTGGTTCTACCGTTGCCGATATATCTTCCCTGGGTTCTATTATGATTCCAATGATGGAGCAAAAGGGTTATGACAAAGACTACTCGGTTGCAATTACCGTAGCAACTGCAGCCCAAGCCGTGCTGATACCTCCAAGCCACAACATGATTATATATTCATTAGCAGCAGGAGGGGTCTCGGTAGGTCGTCTATTTTTAGGAGGCATTATACCGGGACTTACACTGGCAGCAGCCCTTTTGATATATACTTACGTAGTGGCGGTTAAAAGGGACTATCCTGCAGAAGAACCGGTTCCTTTCAAAGAAGCTATTATCATCATCAAAGACGCATTGTTAGGAGTTTTTACAGCTGTTATAATTTTGGGGGGCGTAATATCAGGTATATTTACGGCAACGGAATCCGCAGCTATAGCAGTTGTTTATGCCTTCATAATAACATTTTTTGTCTACAAAGTGCCGATAAAAGTTTTTGGAAAAATTCTTACCGATAGTTTAAATACCCTAGCCGTAGTCCTGGCACTTATTGCCTGTTCTAACGCTTTTGGATGGATGCTGGCATATTTAAGGGTTCCGGTCTATGCAACTGAGGTACTGTTGTCAATATCTTCAAACAAGTACGTAATCTTGCTCATTATAAATCTTTTACTTTTATTATTAGGAATGATCATGGACATGGCGCCACTTATAATGATAACGACTCCAATACTGCTTCCAGTGGTTACTGCTGTGGGAATTGATCCGGTGCACTTTGGTATTATCATGGTGTTAAACCTTGCCATTGGATTGATGACACCACCTGTCGGGAGCGCCTTATTTGTAGCCTGTGCCATCGGCAAAATATCGGTGGAAGAACTGACTAAAGCCTTGATTCCATTTTACATTGTAATGATTGCAGTGCTGCTTTTGATAACATATATCCCGTCGCTTACCATGTTTTTGCCTGATTTATTGATGGGTAGCTAATTTAGATGTGATTTTGAAAACCGGTATTTATTGCAACTAAATCAAACCATATTGTGCGAGGAGGGAAATGATGTCGAAAAAAGTTCTTGTTATTGGCAGTATTAACATGGATGTGGCAATATCAACAGAAAGGCGGCCCAGAGTAGGTGAGACAGTCAGGGGTTTTGGATTTATGACAAATCCAGGTGGTTCAGGAGCCAATCAAGCAACGACAGTTGCCAAAATGGGCAAAGAAGCATGGATGCTGGGATGCGTAGGTAATGATGCCTACGGCAAAGAACTGCTGTCAGTTCTCACAGGCAACGGTGTAAAAATCGACCATATAGAAAAAGTTGATGGAGTTTCAACGGGAGTGTCAGTGATCATAACCGATACAAAAGGAGGCAAATCAATTGTAATCGACGGTGGAGCGAACAAATACGTTTCCGTTGAGCTGATTAAAAGGTCAGAAGATCTTATTGCCCAATCTGACATAGTATTACTGGAACTGGAAATACCTTTTGATACTGTAAGATTTGCTGCTCAACTTGCCAAAAAACACGGCAAGACCGTAATACTAAATCCCAAGCCTCCGGAAAAACTTGATGACACATTTCTAAAGAATATAGACATAATTGTGCCAAATGATTTGTCATGTGGACCAATATGTGATATGGAAATTACTAGCATTGAGGATTATAAAAAGGCATCAGAGTATCTCTACAGTAAAGGGGTCAAACACGTAATAGTGAACTTAGGTGAGAAGGGCGCCTTGTATTACAATGGGGCAGAGCATAAAAACATTCTAGCCCCGCAGGTTGATCCTGTCGATACTACAGCTGCAGGAGATGCATTCATCGGCGCACTGACATCGATGCTCTCAGCAGGAAAAAGCGTTGAAGACGCTGTAGAGTTTGCAAACATTGTAAGAGCCATTACGGTAACCCTAAGAGGAGCTCAAAAGTCTATTCCAAGCCTGGCCCAGGTTAAAGACTTCTGCGATAAAAAAGGAATCAGGAAAGAGTATATTAATTAACATACAAATAGGAGGTTTTATTGATGATGGAAGTTAGATATGCTGTAAGTAACAAAGATGTGAGGAACTATGACACCAAAAGGCTTAGAGAGGAGTTTCACATCGGCGGACTGTTTAAAAAGGATGAAATAAAGCTTGTATATTCTCACTATGACAGGATTATTGCCGGTTCTGTGTGCCCCGCTGAAAAAGAATTAAAGCTTGAAGCCGGAAAAGAAATAGGTGCAGATTACTTTCTTGAAAGAAGAGAGCTTGGCATAATAAACATCGGAGAAAAAGGCATAGTTACCCTGGATGGAAAGGATTATGAACTCGGTCCTAGAGATGGGCTATATGTAGGTATGGGGACAAAGGACATAGTCTTTAAATCTGTAGACAGTCAAAAACCCGCGAAGTTTTATATTAACTCCGCTCCTGCACACATGTCTTATCCCACTGTAAAAATAGATATCAATAAAGCAAATCCTGTC
>ERZ773359.574-NODE-574-length-52874-cov-6.437570_pt1 | contig 52874 bp, 45 predicted proteins | sample MGYA00374955_ERZ773359 | MGnify/ENA primary metagenome ERZ773359 (study PRJEB29098, sample SAMN04486028) | biogas fermenter metagenome | study: EMG produced TPA metagenomics assembly of the Biogas fermentation microbial communities from Germany - Plant 4 DNA1...
AGGCTGTGGTCGAGATCCTTCGTACCGGCGGCCTCAACGACGCGATTTTCCGCTTCAGTCTCGACGACGGGGCATCGTGGAGTGGACAAGTCACCGTGCCGGCGGATGGCTCGTATACGATCCCTGGCACGGGTCTGACGATCACGTTCGAGCACGACCTGGGGAATCCCCCAGAGAGCTTCCGCAAGGGGGATGTATACAGCTTCGCTGCCACTGCTCCGTCGGCGTCGGTGGCGTCGGTGAATGCGGCGATTGACGTTCTCTTCAACTCGAACTTAAGCTACGACTTCATCCACGTGGTTGGAGAGAGTGACTCAGCCATGTGGGCGGCACTTGCGGCTCGGGCAGAAGAAGCGTTCAACTCCTTCCGCTACATTCACTTCCTGGCCGAGGCTAAGCTACCCGAAGCCGGCCAATCCGTTGATGAGTGGGTGAGTTCGCTCACGGCAGAGGCAGAGGATCTGGCCACCACCGGGCTATCGGTGTGTGCGGCTTACGGAAAGGTGAGCGACATCGCCACCGGTCGGCAGGTGGTGCGCAACCTCGCTGGGCTGTATGCCGGTCGAGTCTCGGCCATCGGTGTGCAGCAGCACCCGGGCCAAGTCTCCCTTGGTGCGATGCCAAGTATTGTCGCCTTGGCTCCTGAAGGGATCAACGCCGCGCACATATCGGCCTTGGACGACGCGCGGTTTGTCACCTTCCGGACCTACGAAGGTTTTCCGGGTCATTACGTCAACGACGGTCGCATCATGGCGGCCCCGACGAGTGACTATCAGCAAGTCGAGACCCGCAGGGTGGTCGACAAGGCGGCCCGACAGGTGCGCATCGCCGCCCTTCGTTTCCACAAGGGACCGGGTACGCCGGGAGGTTTGGCGGCGTTCCAGGCCGCTCTGCAAGTACCGCTTGGTGTGATGGTGGCCGATGGCGAGATCATGGGGGCTCAAGTCGTGATACCGCCGGGGCAGAACATCCTTTCGACGGGTCGGCTCAGGGCAAGGCTGCGCATCATCCCGGTGCCGATCATGCGTGAGATCGAAGTCGAGATTGGTCTGGACAATCCGTTCGCCACGGCGACGAGCGGCGCATCCCAGGCCCAGGTGTGAGGTGAGATAGATGGCCATCAACGGTCGGGTCTATGATTGGGAATCGATCGATATCCACCTGCCCCACGGTGAAGTCATCGGCGTACAAGACATCGAGTACAGCGACAAGGTGGGGCACGAGCGGATCTATGGGAAGGGTTCAGTGCCCATCGGATTCGGGCGTGGGAACTATGAGGGCGAGGGCAAGGTCACCTTGTTGCGTGATGAGTACGACAAGCTCGTCGAGCATGCAAAGGGTACCCAGGGTGGTTTCTACGGCATGGAGCCCTTCCCCATCACGGTCTCCTATGCCGACAAGGATGGGAGCGTGAAGACCGACACCCTGCCGGACTGCATCTGGACGGAGCGCAAGCGCTCGTCCTCGCAGGGTGACACGTCGGTCACCGTCGAGCTGAACTTCCTGATCCTCTCTCCCATCGAGGAGGACGGACTGAAGGCTTACGAGGCGCAGTAAGGCGCTTCACCATCTGGAGCAACGAGTCAATGAGGAGGAGATAACCCATGGCGGATGAGCTGAAGAGGGACGTAACCGAAGAGCAGATCAAGCAGTGGAAGGCCAAGCACGGTGAGGTGTTCGCCCTGGAAAGCGATGATCTCACCGTCTACTGCCGCAAGCCTGGCCGGGTCGAGATGGCCCGCTTTGCCAAGGAGCTGCAGCGGGACCTGTACCGGGCCAGCCACAACTTGCTCGTGTCGTGCCGGCTGCATCCCGACATGGACGTCATCAACGCCGTTGCCGAAAGTCGCCCGGGCGTCATTCTCTCCCTGGCCGGTGAGCTGAGCGAACTGGCGGGGGCAAACGTGGCTTTTTTGTCCAGGAAGCTTTAAGCCGGTCCGAAGAGATCGGCGCGGACGGCTACGAGCAGGCCGAGCTGCTCATTCAGCGCCACTTTGGCTTGGACCGAGCAGCTCGGAATCGGCTGTCCGATGAAGAGTGGGTAGATCTTGCGGCCGCAGCTATGTGGCTACAGAAAGCCTGGGACAAGTCAGTGCGCAACGGCGTGGTCGAGGCAATCAATGAGCTCTTCGGACGTTAAAGGCGAGACTTGGGCGGTTCGTTGCCTGTGAGGCCCGCCCAAAAACCGCCAAAGACCTGGCGCAACAGATCGGCCCCGAGGCGTAAGGCCTCAAAGAAGAACGGGATTCCGTAACGGATGCCCAGGTACACGACGCCGAGGAAGAAACCGATGCCCAGAAAGATGAAGAACGGACCCGCAAACAACCACACAACGGTCACCTCCTGGTGAACCCAGGGTACCCCAGCGGAAAGGAGGGCGTCAAGTGCAGGGCATGATGAAGCTCAGTGTCATCGTTGGGCTGGTGGACAAGCTTAGTGGTCCTGTCCAAAAGATGGCGAGCAACTTCAGCAACCTGGACCGCCTGGCCGAGCGAGGCCAAGGCCTCGTGAAGGCGGGCCAGCAGATGGGCCTCACTGGCGCTCTCGTTCAAGGGTCCGCTCAGAAGATGCAAGACTCGCTCATGAACCTGCTCAACCCCATGATGGCCATCGAGGAGCGCATGAAGCCCCTTGAGACGGTCACGACCAGTACCATGGGCAGTATGCAGGCCTCACTTGACGCCACTTTGGAAGCAGCTCGAGAGTGGGCCCGGGGACACAGGCAGTCGGTTGATGACTACTTAAACGCTGCCACGGGGTTGGCGTCGGCCGGGCTCAACGATGTGCAGGCTATCGAGGGTGCGCGTGCTGCCCTTGCTTTGGCGACGGCCGCGATGGGCGACAACCGACAGGCAGCGGAGCTCTTGGCCACCTTGTACAACAACATGGGCGATAAGACCCGGGACGTGGCCGAAGAGATGACCCGCCTAGGTGACGCGGTCGCCATCACCATGCAGCTGAATCAAATCAAGGACTTGGCCCAGCTCGGCGAGGGCATGAAGTACGCCACCAGTGCGGCGCTTCTCTATCAAGACTCCCTGGAGTCGGCGTTAGTCGCCGTTGGCGCATTGAACACGGCTGGTCTGGCGGGCGGACAGGCGGGTACCGCTTACGCGGCGGCCTTGCGTACGATGACACGGGCTTCCCGCATGCTCGGGTTTGAGATTGCTCGTTCGGCCGACGGCGGACTGGATCTTGTTGGGACGCTGCAAAACATCCGGGATCTCTACGGAGATTCCAGCCAGTGGTCCGAAGATGTGGCCATGGCCTTCCAACAGGCTTTTGGTGATGAGGGCATACGGGCCGTCGGACTTCTGCTTGGTCGAACGGAGCTCCTGCGTGAGCAACTGGAAGAAGTTAGGAATACGTCGGGAGCGATGGCCTATGCACAGCAGGCGATCGAAAGCTCCCTGCCTGCTAAACTCGACATCTTACGCAACAACCTGAACGACGTGCGAATCACTCTGGTGGAAGGGCTTGTGCCTGGTCTCCATCGTGCGTCGGAGGTGGCACAGGGCGTGGTCCAGTGGTTCGGAAACTTCGCCAAGGCCCACCCGACCTTGGTGCGCACGGCTGTGCTCATCTTCGCTTTGGCCACTGGTGTGCTATCGATTCTGGCACCCATCTTCGTTGTGGTCTCCGGGTTCACAATGATGGTAGGGCACGGCATGACAGCAGTAGCTCGCCTTGGACGGGCGTTTATGACGCTGCGAGGATGGATACAGAGTTCGCAGGCTGCAGCTTATGCGGCGCGCATAGGGGTTGCGTTGCGACAAATGGCGCTCACTGGCTGGCAGGCGATTCTGCAAGCGGGCCGGGCGACTGTGCAGTACGCTGGTCTCTTAGCCAGGACGGCGGCGGCCGGAGGAGCGGCGGCAGCCCGGATGGTGGTCTCCATGGCCATGATGGCTCGTCAGGCTCTGACCACAGCAATATCGGCCCTGCCCGCTTTGGTATCTTCAGTTTGGGCGTTGACTGCCGCGTTACTGGCCAATCCGATCACCTGGATCATCGTTGGAATCGTCGCCTTGGGGGCGGCCATATACCTGCTGATTCGGAACTGGAGTTCAGTAACGGAAGCGGTCGGGTCGGCCTGGGCGGGCATCCGTCGCTTTGTGGCCAACGGGGTGTCTCAGGTGATGCAGTTCATCGGTCGCATCGGACGGTTCCTCGCACGCATCGCCTTCCCTCCACTCTCGCTTTCGTTCTTGTGGAACCGGGCGCGGGAAGGGATTGAGGAGGCCGGCGGCTTTCTTCCGTGGTCGTACCAGCAGATTCAAGCGGTTCTGTCCGTTCCGCTGCGCCTGCTTGGTATCGATCCGGAAGCCTTCTTTGCATCGATTGAAGGGGCGATACAGTGGGTTTACGGCAAGTTTGAAGAGTGGCGACAGGCCGGGGCAGCCTTGTGGGAAGCGTTCACTGGGGGGATTCGTTCGTTGGTCGAGGCCCCAGTAGAGGCTGTCAAGGAGGGTTTGGCGTGGCTTCGTAACCTCCTGCCCTTCTCAGACGCCAAGGAAGGTCCGTTGTCCGATCTGACCACCAGTGGGCAGCAGATGATCCTTACCCTGGCCGAAGGCATGCGAGGAGCCATCCCGGCGCTACATCGAACGATGGCCACGGGATTGGCTGGGCTTGCCCTGACTGCCCTTCCGGTCGTATCGCCAGTGGTGGCTGCACGCGCCGAGGGCATGGGGCCGGCGGCGTACCCTCCCATCGTGCAGGAGATGCAGGCCCCAACCGTGCTGGGAAGTGCGGTGTATCAGGCGCTCCCGCCTCAGCCCCCGTTGGCTCCGCCAGCGGAAGGACTCCTCGCCTATCGGCCCATAGTTCCAGTGACGGTGCCAACGGCCATCGGCGAGGCGGTGTATGCTCCGGTGTTCCCGGAATCTGCACCGGCACCGGTGTCTAGGTCGTTGCTCTACGAGCCGAGCATGGCACCCTTTGCGGCACCTATAGCTGAGGGCGCTGCTGTATACACGGCAACGATGCCCGCTCCGGTCGATTTGCCCGAGCTCCTGGGGAACGCGGCCTATGATGTGCTCCCCATCGCTCCGCCCAGCGTGGACATTCCCGTCCAGTTTGATGTGGCGGAACTGGCGTTACCGACGGTGCCCGAATTGTCCGGACGTGCGGTTTACGATGGACTCTTCCCTGGTGAGGACATCGCTGCTCCTCCTGCTATGCGGGAGGCGCCGCTCACGGTAGAGCCTCTAAGCCTCGTGCGTGAGCGCAGCTCCGATGGGCGTAGTGGCGGGATCTCCGGATCGGCGGGCCGGACGTTCATCGTGCAGGGTGATCTTGTTGTGAACATCGACTACGTGAAAGACGCCGAGGATCTGGTGGATGGCCTGTGGGATCTGGCTGAGGAGGGCGGTTTCTCGTGAGGCAGGTCATTACGGCCGACTTCGGACGGGTCAAGCTTGGCGACACCGAGCTCCCCGGGATCTTTACGCAGATTCGGATCAAAGGGGCCGTGAGACTCGATCAGGTGTTTGTTCCGGGGTCATCAGGCAAAGCGCGCCAACCCATGGGGTTCGAGCCGGCCGCAGTGTCGTTGACCATACGCCTGACCAACGACCGCAAGTCCACGCCCTATGAGAAGCTGGCTCAGCTCACCTCCCTGTTTCAGTCAGTGGATGAGGCGGCAAAGCCAAGAGTCTACCGATTGATCAACAAGCACACGGAGGCCTGGCGCATTCGGGATGTCATCTACACGGAGTTGAAAACGTCCGAGGACAACCAGTCCGACACGATCCAGGCAGAGCTGGAGTTCGAGGAGTACCTGCCCGTGGTCGTACGAGCTGAGGAGCGGGCGCAGCAATCGGTCGAAGCCGAGGGTGCCGACGAAGCCTTTGCTGGCTCCCCCGAGGCATCTGAGGAGAGCACATCCAAGCCGGTCGGCGCAGCGGCTGTAGACGATGACGAGGTGTAGCGATGTTCGAGTATCTGGTGCCAGTAGTGGAAATCCAGATCGGTGACTTCTTGGTTCGCCGCACAGTCGAGCTGCGACTTGTGACCGGCCGGGCCAATCCGGTTGATCGGGCTCGGATCGTCCTCCCTGTTCAGGGACTTGACCCGTCGGTGGTAGAGCTCGACGCTCCGGTGCAGATTCGGGCCGGATACAGGGAAAAGGGTCTGTGGCCTTTGTTCACCGGCACTGTATGCGACCTGGCGTGGAGTCAGCAGGTCCGCCTGCTGTGCAAGGACAGGATGGATTCGCTTCGGTCGGTCCGGATCACTCAGGCGTTTGTGGATGCAACTCCAAAAGACGTGGTATCCAAAGTTCTCGATGTCGCCGGGGTGACAAACCGCCAGATCTCCGACAGTGTGCAGGACCGCCGCCACTACTACGTGTTGTCCGGGCAGAACGCCATCGAGTCCATTCGATTGGTGAACCGGAGCTGGGGGCTTGAAGATTGGGCGTTCTTCTTCTCTCCTGAGCCCGACGGAGGATTTTGGTGGGGTCCGTGGGAGGAGTCGCCAAGGAACCAAGACGGCGAGGTCTTGCGGCTTGAACATGGCAAAAACATATTGGAACTCACGCCCTTCAACCGCGAGCGACGGGGCGTGGTGCAGACCATCTTCCTCCCCTACTTGCGTCATTCACAGCTGGTTCGGGTCCGGGATATGCGCTTTTGGAAAAGGGATGTGCTCGTTCGTGCGGAGCGCATCTTCCACCACGTGACCGAGAAGAAAGCGAGGACGACGATTGAATGGACGCTCGTGAGCTGGAGTTGAACACAATCCGCCGCCTCATGAAGGAGGCGTTCCCCGAGCTTCTCGGGTTCCATGTGCCCATTCGTGCCCGGGTGGTGGATGTACACGAGGCAGGCGGCCCCATTGAAGAGGGCCGGCGGCGCTATAGCGTGGACGTGCAACCCCTTCTGCCCAACGGTTCGGTGGACGAGAACGCCCCGGTCATCCCGGATGTTGAGATCCCATCCATCTGGGCTGGCCCGAATCGAGGCGTGTTCGCCTTACCCGTGCCGGGGGCCATCGTACGAGTTGCCTGGGACTACGGAGATCCGGCTCACCCGTACGTGCAGGCTGTTCTGGGCTATGGTTTCGATGCGCCCGCACACCCGTTAGGGTCGTTCATCATCCAGCATTCGCCGGGTTGCTATATCACCATCGAACCCGACGGGGTCATCAAGATTGTGACACCCAAGCTGGTGCGGGTGGAATCGGCCGAACGGGTGGAGGTAGACGCCCCCGAGGTGATTCTGGCGGGCGGCGGTCCGCCTGTGGCCCGGGTGGGCGATCAAGTGCAAGTCACCATCGGGTCAGGGTCGTCGGCCGGCACGTGGACCGGCGAGATTGTGAGTGGATCTGAGAAGGTGATCTCGGGATGAGCAACCCTGTGCTCGGTCGTGACCTAGCCCTTGACGATGACTTCGTTCTGCTGCCCGGAGGCGACGTGGCGACGCGGGAAGGGCTCGACAACTTCGTCCAGGCGCTGCGTGTGCGCCTTTCGACCGAGAAGGGCGAGTTGTGGAGCCACCCGACCTTCGGCGTGCGCATGCGCCGGTTCGTCAAGGCAGCCAATACCCCGCTTAACCGAATGGATGTGGAGGTAGAGGTGGCCGACGCGATAGAGTCCGATCCGCGCACGGTCCCCGGATCGGCAACCGTACGGGTGGTCGAGTGGGATCTGAAGCGCATTGTATTGGAGGCCACGTGCCGGGCTGTGGGCATATCCAACCCGATTAACCTGGTGATCGGGTTCGGTTTGGATCAGATCACTGTAGACGTGGTCTTCCGCTAGTGAGGTGAGCGCCTTGGACTGGAAAGCGCTGATCAAATTCAAGAGTTTTGAAACCTTGGTGGGTGACGCCTTGGTGGCTCTACGGTCTAAGGGCTCGCGCATCACCGACCTGAACAAAGGCGGGGTCTTCCGCACCCTGGTCGAGTTAGCGTCTCAGGGTGTGGCCGACATCTACAAGCTCATTCTCTCTGTGGCTCCCCAGGGATTTGTTGTATACGCCCGGGGCCGGTGGCTGGACCTTCACTGTCAAGGGATGGGTCTCTCCCGGTTTCCTGCCACTCGTACACGTGGCCTGGTAGTGTTCGGCCGCAACAAGCCCGGCGGCAATGTGGTGATTCCTTCGGGAACGATTGTGAAGACCGGGGTAGGCCCGTCGGGGCGAGAGATGCGTTATTTCGTCGAGGAGGAGACCATCCTGCCCGATGGCGCATTGCAGGTTGCGGTGCCGGTTCGGGCTGAGTTTGAAGGTGCGAGCTACAACGTCGGTCCGGGTTATATTGACCGGCTGGTAACGCACATCGCCGGCGTCGACACTGTGTACAACCCCGAGGGGTGGATTGTTGAGGAGGGCGCAGACGAAGAGGATGACGAATCGCTGCGCCAACGCTACCTTGGTCGCTGGGACGAACTGTCCACGGGGGCTACGAGGGCCGGGTATACCGCCTGGGCACGTAGCGTGCCTGGGGTCGTGGATGTGGCCGTCGATGATCGTTTCCCCAGGGGCCAGGGGACGGTAGATGTGATCATTACCGGATCGGCCGGTGCGCCAAGCCAAGACCTGATCGATGAGGTGCAAGCGTACCTGGAGACCAGGAAACCGATTACCGACAATGTGCTGGTCCGAGGGCCAGAGACGGTAACCGTTGACTTTGATCTGACGCTTCACCTGCCCCGCTATGAAGGCGAAGCGGCAGTTGTCGAGGGGCAGGCCCGTCGCGTGATCCAAGCCTTGTTCTTGCAGGACGAGGAGTTGGGTGTACCGGTGCTCGGGATCGGCGAAAGTCTGTACCAGGCGCGTCTCATTGGCCTGCTGATGCAGGTCGAGCATGTCCGGAACGTCGTGATCACAAGTCCGACTCACGATGTGATTCTATCCCCCGGCCAGCTGGCTTCGATGGGCACCGTGAACGTGACGGTAGAGAGGGTGGACCAGGCGTGAAGTTCGGAGAGTACCTCTGGAAACTGCTGCCTGGAGTCTTCAAGCGCAAAGACGATGGCGACGTGCGTCGCTGGGTTGATGTCCAGGGCGAGGTGTTGGATGACCTGAAGCTCTCGGTCTTTGCGATGCGTCGCTCCTGGGTGATTGCCACCGCTCAGGGAGCAGCCCTAGATGCCATCGGTAAGAGTCGAAAGCTGCCACGGTACCCTGGTGAGGACGACGAGGCGTATCGACGCCGTCTGTCAGCGGCTTGGGAGATCTACAGTCGGGGCGGTACGATTCCTGGCATGGTCGAAGCGCTGCGGCTCATTGGCTACCCCGATGCGGAGATTCACGAGCTGTACAAAGACGGCCCGGTCTCGCCGTTCCACAACGGGATCTACCGCTATGACCACGAGGTGCGGCATAGCGGCGGTGTCCGATGGGCTGAGTTTCGGGTACGCACCCAATTGGATGATGAAAAGGCCCTGACCCGCACGGATATGGCGGTCCTCATGGACACCATCTACCGGGTGAAGCCGGCCCGGAGCATGCCGGTTGCGGTGGGGTTTGACCTTGCCTTCCAGGACTTTGTCCCCCACCAGGACGGTATTGAGATCGACGTGATGTTTGTGGCCCACGCCCTTCGAGAGCCCTACCCCTGGCCGGGTCACTCTCACGACGGCTCTTTGAAGCACTCGGGTGGCGTTCGTTACGACACGGTGCTGGATCAATCGGCCGTGACGATGCGCATGGAGTGGGAGGATCGGCAGCGTACCCGGGATGCGCGTCACAATGGATGGTTTCGCCGGCGGGGAGACCTGTTCTATGGCGAGCAGCCCACGCTCCTGGATGTCGGCGGCACCGGCGTCGTGGCTCGCTGGGATGAGGACCTGCCATCCTCAGACGATGGACAGGAGCGGCTGCACGTGGCGCTGGAAGGCCGCCCTGTTCGCTACCGACACGACGGCTCCTTGTGGCGACTCGGTGGCTCCCTCTACGGCCGACGGCCGTTGGAGCCCACCGACCAGTTCCCGGGTGGACCAACGCTGCACGACGGCAGAACGCTCAGGGTGGGTATCCGTACGTATGGTCAGGATCGAGCCAGTGAAGAGTTCCAGCACGGCTTGGCGTTACGCTGGGCCGAATCGGTCCCAGGGGCGGCCTCGTATGGGTCTCCCCACCTACGCCACGACGGCGGTGGATCGGCTTGGCGGCACAACGGGCGCATCCAGCGTGCCCCAAGGTACACCTACGGAGGGCGGCAACTTCACGCCGGTGCACCCCTGCGCCGCTTGTCGGTGCACCGTTACGGCGACAAGACCCTGCGGCGTAACGGTTTAGCGAGCTACGGCAGACCCATCCCAAGAGATGGCACCTGGACACAGGGTGCCAATGGGCTTCGGGATGTGTTTGACATCTCCGTCACGCGCTACGGACAGCGTGTGGCGGTATAGGAGGGATCGAGATTGAGACCAGGAGTGCAGTTTCAAGACCAAGCTCACACGATCAAAGGCTCACTTGAGCTGATCGTCAGGCGCTCCGGGCGCGTGGTTCTGCATGACAAGGACCGAAACCTGATTGTGAACGTCGCCCGGCAGAACATGGCGCGCTTGCTTACGGGCGAAGGGAGCAATCGGATCATCAACCGAATCGCTGTGGGCACCAACGGAGCCCCTCCGAGCCCCACGGACACGGCGATCACAAACGCCTTCATGAAGCCGATTACGAGCTTCTCTTACCCAACACCTACATCGGCCCGCTTCAACTTCCTGATCAAGGAGAATGAGGCAAACGGAATGGCCATTATGGAGTTTGGGCTGATCGCTGCCGACGACTCCCTGTTCGCCCGCCGGACCAGGGGCGGCAAGGTGATCGAGAAGGAGGACGATTTAGAGATCGAAGGCTTCTGGACCATCTTGTTTTAAGCGGGTTCAAACAGTCTGTGAAGGGGGTTTTTGGCATGGCTAATCTGAACGAAACGGCGAAATGGGAAGAGGGGATCTACCAGATCGAAGAGGCCGACCCTGTTATGGGCGGACCCGATGGGATCGACAACCTCCCCCACAAGCATCTGGCGAACCGCACGGCCTACCTGAAGCAGGAGCACGAGAAGGTGGCCAATGAGATTGCTGCAGCTCGGGGTGGCAAGGCTAGCCTGAGTGACCGCTTGGCTGGTTTGGAGACGCAGACGATGCAAGGCGAATCGACATTTGCCGGGACCGCCGGACGGTCCATCTCCCACAACCTCGGCCACACGAACTACATCGTCAACCTCACCGCTCTTGAGGACACCCAGGGCGACTTGGGAGACGTCAGGGTGGCCAGGGCGGCGAACGCCTTTACGGTGTACAACACCGGCGGCTTTCGCGGCCAGTTCCGGTACCAGTTGATGACGTGATGAAAGGAGTGCTTCCTCTTGGCAATCGTACAGATCAACACCGAACAGCCTAATGAAAAGGTCATCATCCGGCCGGACAACCCGGCCGTGATCCGGGTTCTGCAGCACAAGCTGCCCAACGGGGCCATGATTCAACAGCAGGACTTCGACTTGACGGAGTTCCAAGGGAAACCCTGGCGGCTCTATGTCGAGGAAGATGGCAGCCTGAGTGTGGCTCTCGACGGGGTGCACTTCTGGCTCTTGGCCGAGGCTGTGGTGCCAGAGCGACGTGTTGAGACGCAGGAGATCGGCGACGGTGACAACGGCGAACCGATCATCGAACACGTCGAACTTCCTCTTGATCTGCAGGAAGTGGGCGTGCTGGTGTATCCCTGGCCAAATGACGAGGAGGTGGCCTAATTGGCGATTCAACATCTGAGTTTGCGAGCCCTGCGCGAGCAGATCGAGTCGGGCACTCGCGAGGTGACCTTCAAGACCGACGACGGGGCGATGACGCAGATGGTATACATCCCCCGCTTTACCGTTCCGGCCGGAATCTGGGACAACGGGGCCTTTCCCCCTGCGGACCTGCATCTGGGCGGGTTCTTCATCGACAAGTACCAGGCGTCGCACAAGGCGGCTACCGCAACGTCCCGAGGTGTGGGCTCGGGCTTCACGGTGCCGGCCGACTCTGAGGAGCACGTGGCGGTCTCCTTGCCCGGGCGGGTGCCGTGGACCAACATCTCCTTCCCCAACGCCAAACAGGCTTGCGCCAACCGGAAGATCAACGGCATCCCCTGCCACCTTGTGACGCCCAAGGAGTGGGCCGCCATGGCCTTCCTGATCAAGCTTCTTGGACACGACATCCGGGGAAACAACGCAAGCGGCCGTGACTATCGCGATCCGAACCAGTGGGCCTACTATGGTATCCCTGACCCGACACAGGCGGGTCGAGTGCTCACGGGAACGGGTCCGGTCTCCTGGTCTCACAACGGGATGGCCAACGGGGTGTTTGACCTCGTGGGGAACGTCAATGAGTGGATCGACTTCCAGATGGAAGGTGGCATCTACACCCACGTGCGCACCGCTCTTACGGCGGAGCCTCTCGCTGAGGGCGCAAGCTCCGTGGACGTGCACTCTGTATCCGAGGCGGACGACTGGGACGGTCACGCCGACACGATTGTGCTCGACCATGGCGGGGCGGAGGTGTCATACAGGATAACGAGTATCACAGCGCTTGGTGACGGGCGGTATGACGTTCGCTTTGACGGCATCATCGACAATGCGGGCGGCTATGCTGCCGGCACGGCTGTTCGACTGGAGAAGCGGTACTGCATGATCCCTGGAGGTTCGGCTGCCTATCTGGCCGAGGACATTGACGACCAAACGCTTACCTTCACCGTGAGAGACCGGGTTGATGCTCCTGGAAGCTCTGGTTTCGAGCCCGGGGACACGCTGCAGATCGACCTTGAACAGGTGGTTGTGGCGTCCGTTGATGGAAACACGATCACTGTGGAGGCTCGCGGAGCGAACGGAAGCTCTGTGTTGTCCCACCCCGCCGGCCGTCCAGTGGCTAAGTTGTCGCCGCAGGCCGGCAACCATGACCCGGCGTCCACGTCGGAACACGGAGCGTACCAGTATGGCATGATCCAGTCTTTGAGGACCGAACCTGACCTAGTTCCTCTCGCATGGCCCAAGACAGTGGGGAGCTCTGCGGGAGAGTGGATGGATCGGTTCTACTGGCGGAACTACCGTGCGCGAGCAGCCAATCGCGGCGGCTATTGGGACAGCGGGTCGAACGCCCGTGCTGGTTTCTACCTGTACGTGTACTATGTCCCGTCGTACGTGGATGCGTCCCGTGGCTTCCGCGCCGCTTTGCACTTGCCCTAATCTGGGTTCTGAAGTGTGAGAATCTGAGGGCCGAGCGATAGCGAGGCCCTCTCCCTGAAAATCTAGTAAGGAGATCGGATTAGGGTTGAGTCAGGATCTGGTCATTAGGCAGAAGGCAGAGGATATGATCGCCTACGCCTACGAGGCGCTGCGGCAGTTTCCGCGCAGCGAGAGACATACCTTGGCAGCGGACATCAAGCGGTCGATGTTCCGGCTTCTGGCGCTGATCATCACAACGAACAAGCGCTATTACAAGAAATCCACATTGCAGGATCTGGACATCGAGCTTGACGTGCTCCGTTCCTATGTCCGCCTTGCGATGACCCTGGGCTTCCTGCCCTTCCGCAAATACGAGATCTGGGCGGGTCAGCTCAATGAGATTGGCCGTATGGTAGGCGGTTGGATGCGGTCAGTGAAGCAGTAATCCATTGAGTTTTCGGGGTCTAGGCTGTATCTGCGCGAGCAGCCAATCGCGGCGGCAATTGGGACAACGGGTCGAACTCCCGTGCTGGTTTCAACCTGAACGTGAACAATGTCCCGTCGAACGTGAATGCGAACCGTGGCTTCCGCGCCGCTCTGCACAAGTTTTTTGGCCCGAAGGTGTCGCCCCACGGGACGGCATCCAGTGCCACAGTGCAAAGGAGTCTAGATCCCTGTCGCGCCGTTTCGTGCGGCCGGCAAAACACCTAAGAATGGAGGTGTGGTGCTTGTAGGCTCGGTCCGAAGGCTCTACACCTCCCTCTTCCCCAAGAAGGCTTAGGAGTGGATCTTCGGTTGGCTTGGACTGTAAAACACCTCTACCCGTACGTTTACGACTTCGAGAGTTTATACAACGCATACCTGAGAGCTAGACGCTGTAAGCGGTACCGGGCTGAAGTTCTGCGATTTTCGGCTAGGCTCGAAGAAGAACTGATAACCCTGCAAAATGAGTTGATTCACCACACCTTCAAGCCTGGTCGTCATCGGGAGTTCTGGATTCACGATCCGAAGACCAGGCTGATCATGGCCCCGCCATTCAGGGACCGAGTGGTACATCATGCACTGGTGGCCGTGATCGAACCTTTGTTTGAGCGGAAGTTCATAACCGATTCCTACGCCTGCCGAGTGGGTAAAGGCACGCACGCCGGGGCCGACCGGGTGACGGAATTCCTGAAGCTCGCACAACGGCAGTGGAAACGGGTCTATTGTCTCAAAGCCGACGTGAGCCAGTATTTCCCCTCGATCCACCACGGGATACTGAAACACCTTGTCAGAAGAACTATTGCGTGTAGCTCCACTCTCTGGCTGATTGATACGATTATCGACAGCACGGACGATGAGGGCGATCCAAACCCCAGAGGGCTTCCTGTTGGGAATCTGACGAGTCAACTCTTTGCAAACGTGTATTTGAACGAGCTGGACCAATTTGTGAAGCATACGCTGCGGATGCGATATTACGTACGCTACATGGACGACTTTGTGATCTTGCATCACGATAAGCGGCTGCTGTGGGACACGAAGCGCGAGATCGAAGGGTTCTTGGAAGACAAACTCTCTCTGAAGTTGAACCACAAGACCGGGGTGTTCCCGATCAGCCAAGGAATCGATTTCCTTGGTTACCGGATCTGGCCCACCCATAGGTTGCTAAGGAAGGGTAGCATAAAACGGGCTCGGCGGGGCTTCAAGAAGCTGGCTCGGGACTACGCCGAAGCGAAGATCCCGCTGGATCGAGTCAAAGCATCCATCATGTCGTGGCTTGGTCACTGCCAGCACGCGAACACCTACCGGATTCGAGAGAAGGTACTGGGGGAATTGATCCTTGTGAGGACGGCGAAAACAGGTTCTGAACAGGGAATAAACGAGCCCAAAAACGAGATTTAACGGTTATTTAAGGTTGACTATGTACGCTATAGTGTGTATAATATAGGTGTGGAGCGGGGGATGAGGAGGTTACCAAATGAAACGCACCACCTTCGTAATCCCCAAGGCCGACAACGACGGTCGGCCGTTCCCCACCAGGTTGATCGCCGAGCTGCAGAGGGAACTGCTCGAACAGTTCGGAGGGTACACGGTCCAGGATGTACGGGGAGCCTGGCTAGGGGACGACGGAAAGACCTACCACGACGAATCCTGGCAGTTCACCATAGTGATGGAAGAGGAGGGGATCGACAAGCTGGTAAAGTGGCTCGAAAAGGTGCGAGACCTCCTACGCCAACAGGCCATGTGGCTGGAGGTCTCGGAAACTGAATCAAAGCTAGTATAACACTGAGGCCCGGAGAGATACAACCCCCCCGCTCCCTCCCCTCCGGGCCAACTATGGAGGAGGAGGGAGAACGTGGCGACCTACAGAACACGCTTTGGCGATACCTACCACATGGACGAGTGGCCCGCTGAGCATGTACGGTGGATAGAGAAGGCGTACTTGTGGTATTGCCACAACATCGACTACGAGCACTTCGTGCAGCGCATACTTGGCCCCAGCAGCCCGGTGTTAGATAAGCGGCGTAATGGCCCGCAACCAACCCGGACACCGCTGTATGAGGTGGCCACGGATCTGCAGTTTAGGCTAGGTGTGAAGCAAGGGTTATTCGAAAAGGACTGGGAAGGCGAGGTGGACCCGGTATGGCCAGAACTCAAAGCAGAGTGAACGCCCAACGGGTGAACATCACGCTGCCGGCTGAGGTTCACCGTCTGCTGAAGGAAGTTGCACAGGAGCGGTACGGAGGTAATCTGAGCCGGTTTCTTGCCGACGCAGGGGTATTCTATGCGGGAGCTATTCGAGCCACGCAGGAGCCTACAAACGTCGTTTCAGGGACCTTCAAGGGTGAGTAAATACAGTGCCAAGGTGGGCGGTGCGGCCGAAGTTCGGCGCGCGCCGCCTGTCTCATTTCACGCGCCGATTCGTCTCATTTCACGCGCCGCGCTACAAATCGGGTACCTTCTTTTTCTATCTGCAGCCAAGGAGGAACGAGTGTGAAGCCATCGATTGTCAACATCAAGGACTTTGGAGCCATAGGCAACCGTATCGCCAACGACGCCCCGGCAATCCAAGCAGCAATCGACCACCTTGCGGCCCAAGGCGGCGGTACGGTCTTGGTGCCCCCGGGGGAGTATCTCTGCGGACCCATCCGGTTGAAGAGCCATATCACGCTGCATTTGACCGCGGGCGCCACCCTGTATGCTTCTCGTCGGCGTGAGGATTACGATGCACAGAGCAAAGGTGTCTTTTTGGCCGCCGATGATGCCGAGAACGTCACTGTTGAAGGCGCGGGTGCCCTCCACGGACAGGCGCCGGAGGAGCTGTTGCGCGGCGCAAAACAGAGGCCGGATTTCCGAACGCGTCTCGTTCTTTTTACAAACTGCCGTAACGTGCAGGTGCGCAATATCCGCATGTTGTACTCCGACTCTTGGACTCTCCACCTGAAGAGATGTTCCGACGTAGTGATCGACGGCATCACCATTTTCAACAACATCGACCGCATCAACTCAGACGGCATCGACCCCGACTCCTGCCGAAATGTACGCATCTCAAACTGCCACATCGTCGCCGGCGACGATTGTATTGTCCTGAAGTGCACGACGGCCCATCCATGCGAAAACGTTGTGGTTACCAACTGCACCCTCGAAAGCGGTGCTACCGCCATCAAACTGGGCACGGAGTCTCACGCCGCGTTTCGCGACGTGCATTACAGCAACTGCACCATCGATCGCTCATCAGGCGGTATCGGCCTGTTCGTGAAGGATGGCGCCTGCATGGAGCGGCTAACTTTTTCCAACATCTCGATTACCGACCGAGAGAACGAAAGCGTCGCCAGCGGTGCCGCGCCCATCTTCATGGACATTGAGCGCCGCCATGCGGACTCTCCTTTAGGGCATATCCGGGATGTCGTCTTGAATGGCATCCAAATCCACAGCCGGTTTCCCTCTTTGATCCAGGGGACCCCGGAGTCGCATATCGAAAACCTGACCATCCGCGATCTGTCGCACCGGGTCGAGCAATGGCAGGATTTCAGTCAACGCAAAAAACGAGGCGGCGGCGTGCGCACTACTTCAGACGAGCGAGACACACTCTTTGCTCGTCAGCCCGCCTACCTCACCCTTGCCTACGTTAACGACCTAACCCTCGACAACGTGCGGATCGATATCACACCGGAAGTATACGCCAGAGAACCCCGAGCCGCCGTATCACTGCACCACACCCGAAACATCTGCTTACATCGTGTGCGCCGCATTCCGGATACCAGCGAAGAGCTTATGCCCGCAGTACGCGGCGACTGCTGAGAGAACGGCTGTCACTCGGACTCAGCGCGGTGATGAGGATGCCCGTCGTCTCAAGATTGTCGGCCTGTAGAACAGCAACCGCTACTGTAAGTTGAGGGCGCGTGTGTCCCATGTGCATGGTCTTGGGTTTCTGTCTCACCGGGATCGAAAAAGGCAGAGTCTGATGGCCTCCCCGGACGGTCGGCAGAGACAGCCCTGCGGAGATCAGCAACACGCAGCTCTCCAGGGACCTCAGGCTTTCGTGATGAGGCGTGCTGTCTTTTCGTAGGCGAGAAACCCCTATGGTGAGAACCGCTAAGGCTCAGAAGCTCACGGACGAGCCATTGATACCCAATAAAGACGACAGGCTCTGTGGACCACTCGAGCAGTTGTCCGCAGAGCCACCATTGCACTCTATCTCAAGTCAAAACGACAACCGGTCCCGTCTTGAACTGTTGTTTCGCCTTGCTGCCGGTGAGCATTCTGGCCGTCGGAGCTAAGCATGAGGGCACCAGCGAAGCCGCCTCTACCCTGTTCACAGATCGAGCCCGAGGTTCAAAAGCCGATCGGCATTGCGCCAGGCGATCTTCTCAAAGCATCCCTTGGAGATACGTCCTTCGTCCCGGAGCTGAAGGAGAAAACCGACCAACGGCGTCGGACCCGCCGGATCGCAGATATCAAGTCCGAAGTAAAGCCTGTCTTGGAATTCGTTGAGAAACGCTGCTCCGTAGTCCGGATCACGGCTGATGGCATTATACCCGCTGCCAGCCGAAAGATCTCCGTGCAGATTGGGATATTCACGCATCAGTCGGGGGACGACCCCCTCTTTTTTCACGGGCCCTTTGGGATACCCGCTGCGGCTTTCGACGGGGTCGAGTTCTGCGATCTCCGCCCAAAAAGGCGGCGAATGTCCCAAAAAGATCACATTTGGGAACTTCTGCAAAGCCCGTTCAAGATAGGGCAAACCCGGCTCGTCATAGACGCCGTACGTACCCCCGACGCGAGTGGACATATCGAAAGTGACCGGCATTCCATGTTCGTTGCAGTGATGCAAAAGGTTGTCAACCAAAGGGTCATTGAGGGGAAGGTTGGGCATCATCTCACCCAACCCTTTGCATCCTTTGTTCTTGTAAAAGGCCAAAAGCTCCCCCAACGGCGCTGAGGGCGAATTGGCCATAGCCCTGGGGTCTATGTTGCAAAACGGAATGAAGCGCTCCGGATACGTCTCACAGATCTCAAGTATCTCACCGTTTGATTGCGGCCCATAGACCTCAGGGCTGACCAAGGGCAGGAGCACTCCTTTAGCGACACCCAAGGCATCATATCTGGCGAGCAACTGTTCCGGTGTTGGGAAGTTGTCGAAGACGAACCGTCCGGTTCCGGGGTACTTCCTGCAATGCGCATGAATGTCAATAAACATGCCTTGAGCCCCTCTTGGTTCCTATTGATTCAGAATCGATGTTACTACGTCGTGAATCTGCTGCAGAGCTGTGGCAGCTGCCATCTGACCGTTCCAGACGCGGTTCATGATCGGGTTGACCACGGCATCGATCTGAGTAGCCTCGGGAACGACATAGGCAGCGTAACCGTCCGGATCAAAGGCGGTCTCAATCATGGCTTGCCAGTTGTCCGGGAGGACGAGATCGGCCGCCGCACGCGGGTAACGGACCATGGACTCGCGCAGTGAAGGCAGACGCCCCGTGATTCGGGCCATTTCCAACTGATTGTCCGCATCGCCGGTCAGGAAACGAATCCATTGCCAGGCCTCTTCCCTATACTTACTCTCGGCGATGATCTGAAAACCGTCGGGATTCACACGCGCGGCGCGATTGGCCGGTCCTTTCGGCTGTCCGGCGATATCCCAATCGAAGGCCACGTCTTGGTAATAGGCGCCGATGAATCCCGGTCCGTCGACAACGGAGAAGGCCGACTTACCGAGATAGATCCGGTCGGCGGCCGTGTTGACCGCTACGCGTTCGAGACAAAGATTCTGTATGAATTCCACCGCCCGCAGTACGGGAGCAGTGTTGAACTGACTCTTCGTCGGATAGACGATTCGATCGTAAAGCTGTCCGCCGGCCTGGTGCACCTGCATTTCCCAACGGGCCGAAATGCGATCCGTACCCCAAAACTCAGGAACGCCGTCGCCGTCGGCATCTATAGTCAGTCTTCTTGCTGCCGCCTCAACGGTTTCCCAGGTCCAATCGGCTCCAAGCTCGCGAGGATTGGCCACTCCGTACTGGGCAAAGGCATCGACATTGAAGAAGGTTACCACCGGATACACACTGACGGGAATGCCCCATAGCTGGCCGTCGGGCGTGCTCATGCCTTCGACGGCTACGGGCGGAATGCGCTCAAGCGGGAACTTGTCGCGGGCGACATAGGGTCTGAGATCCTCAAAGACTCCCTGAGCGATCAACGGAGCCGCTATTACCGGATGGCAGTCCGTGACATCAGGAGGTGTGCCGCCGGCGATCATGACCAACAGTTTGCTGCGCATACCGCTGGCCCCGCCCGAAGACAAAACGACCTCCACATCTATGCCTGTTTCAGCTTTGAAACGGGAGGCCATCACTTCGAGATACTCCTGCCACTTGGCGGCATGTCCGTCATACATGAAGTGGGTCAGCCGCACCGCAGCCTGCGTCGGTGCGCATAATACAAGAGCCAACAAAGCAACCATGGTGAAACGCAACCGTCCGTTCATCCCTGAAACTCCTTTCGGTGAGATTGCCGGGTCTGCCGTCAGAAGGGAGTCGGTGACGGTGGATATCACATATTGATTCCAGAGATCCGCTCTTCCCCCTGCCTGTAATGAACAACTTTTACGAAATAATTCATGAGGACAGACAAATATGCGGGTTTGCGTTCAATCACTTGCAGACAGTGCGTGGCTGCTACAGGCTACGCCTGAGAGTGAGTCGGAATCCTTCGCCGTTTCAAGCGGCCTCGTGTTACCGCTTGTGCCCTCCGCACCCGCCCTTTCACGGACTACTATGACGGGCCTCACCGAGTAGGTCCGCCGGCCTGAACAAGACCCTTCCAACTGATCGAGTTGTCCGGCTATCGGGCTTTCCTATTTGTCGTCAGGCCCTCGATGCGCCGACCTCAGGCGTTGGTTCGAAGTCTCATACTCCCCCTCGATCTCCTTCGGACGGACCGTTACCTCCTGTCATCTCCAGGCAAGTCGGACGATGGGCAGCTCTTTCAGTCTTGCGGTTCAGCAGACATGCCGTGCGCACAAAGCAGGGCTGTTCCGAAAAACGGAGCAGCCCTGCGTCAGCCGGTCTGGGGAGGCTGTTTGAGCTATCAGTCTATTGATTCAGCGAGAATCTGAGTGAAGGAGTGATGCAGTTCTTCTATCGTGGCCGTCACGCTCTGCTCACCGCACAAGAACCTGTTCATGGCGACTGAGTGAGCGCTGAAAATGCGGTTGGTATTGAGCACCAACGGCACGATGGGGATCGCCTCGCTGGCGGTGGTCAGAATCTCCCAGAACGTCTTGGCATGTCTGGGATAGCCGCCGATCGTGATCATATCCGTATACTTCATCAGCGTCGGAATATAGGCGGTGGGCCTATTTCCCACCTGGATGAGTATCTCGTTAGCTTCGGTGTCGGCCGTCAGGAAGGCGAACCACTTCCACACGCTCTCAGGATTGGGGCTCGCGCTGGCTATTTGTACCCCGTCGACGTGAATGAAGGCAGGCTTGCCAGCCGGCCCGGTCAATATCGGAGCGACGTCCCAAGAATCATCGGGCATCCCCGCGCTCCGGATAGTCGCTATGAACCACGGCCCGTCAAATGCCGTGCCGGCCATGCCGTTTGTGAACATGGTCGACGGCATGCCCGTCAGCCCGTTGACCTCCGTGATGCGATGCTGATGGGCGAGCGAATGGACGTAATTCAAGGCTCGCTCGAATTCGGGAGTCCTGACCGCGCTCTCAGTGGGGTTGGTAAACCTGTTGAAATAGTACGCGCCGCTTTGTCCGACCCAAAAGATCATGCGCTCAATGCTCACCCATGATCCCCCGGTGGCATAGACATCCAGGATGCCGTCCCCGGTGGTATCGCGAGCGATCTTCTTGCCGACCTCAATCAAGGTGTCCCAGTTCCATGCCCCGCGGGCGTCCAGTTCGTTGGGCGACTCAACGCCGGCCTGGTCGAAAAGCCAGGTGTTGTAGTAGGTGACCGCCGGTTGAACAAACAAAGGCAACTGAACCAGTTTTCCGTCCCAGCGGCCATGTTCCAAAGCGGCGGGAACAAAACGGCGTTCGAGGCCGCTTCTGGCCAAAAACTCGTCCATCGGATAGAGCATGTTACGTCCGGCGAAGTCTCCGTAGCGGTTGGTGGTCAAAGCATCCGGAGCGGCACCGCCGGCCACTCGGACGATGATCGCCTCATTGTAGTTGGTCAAGACCGTCACTTCAACCTCTATCTCATCCTGGGACTTGTTAAAAAGGTCCGCGATCTGCGTCGTGGCGTCGATATAAGCTTGTCCGTGACCCGAGTTGATCGCATGTTCAATCTTCACCCGCGCCGCGTACGTAAACGGACTCAAAACAAGAACAGCCATGAATACCGCGATGACTGATGCAACGCCGATATGTCTCCGAGGATCTACCGCGAGTCTAGACGTTTTGTTGACGGCAGCCATATCTATCCTCCTGGGATGCGTAGTCAGTACAATCGAATACCCCATTCTGTAACAAATACACCGTGATGCGGTAAAAGCAAGAGTTCACTGTACGTAATGATTATCCTGCTGGCAACTGTCTGATCAGCGCCCGTAACATAATGTGACTTCAAAGACCCGGATGACCAAGCGGGAAGACTGAAAAGGCCCTCCTCACCTTATCATAGGTCAGTTGAGCAGCCAACACCACATGAGGAACCAGAAGACTGTCTATTCGCAGAATACCCCGGATAACCTATTTTTGCATCACTTTCTTGCCGGTGACTAACAAAAAGCGCGCCGACGAAAAAGGCGTGCCGCATATCTTGCCCGACTTAGCTCACCGATACGGTCGGTGGGTGAGTTCTCGATGGAGCGCAGATGAAAACAGACATCGCCGTTTCCGTGCAAGAGCCGATTTGGATACATCCGATCGGGAATCGATGCCAAATTGATCATGGAATAGATCCTGGGTCAAAGGCTGCAGCCCGGAGACGGAATCTACCGCCGGGCAGTGGATTCACACGCTTTTCGGAATCTGATTTGCGGGAGCCAAGACCGCGTCTTTCCTTGCTGAATGATCGCCGCATCCCCCACAGCGGGTAGCCCGCGCCAAAAAAAGAACCCGACATCCTAAACGAAGGTCGGGCCCTTGTGACAGACATCGCACCGCTTTGCTTCAGATCAGATCATCTCACGCCTGATCTTGCATGGGCGGCGCATACGGTTCGATTACAGCCGAGGCTCCTTTTGTTATACAGTCCAAGTCAGTGCCCACCGTGACAAACAAGAAGCCTGCCTTCAGCCACTTGCCGCCCGGTCCGGGCTCAAAGATGCCGGGAATCCTGCCTGTTTTCTTACAGGCCTCCAGGACCTTCATAATGGCCGCATCATGCTCCGGATCACCCCGCTGAACTCCCAAAGACAAAGCCAGATCCTTGGGACCGATCCAACAACCGTCGATACCCTCTACGGACAGAATCTCAGCCGCCCGCTCAACCCCCAGTCGGGTCTCGATCTGCACGGCGACAAAGATCTCGTCGTTGATCTCATCCTCGCTCACACCCTGCCAGTCGCGCATGAAAGCCCCGCCGATGGAGCGTCGGCCCCGCGGCTCATAACGCGCCGCTTGCGCCACGGCTTGAGCCTGTTCCTCGCTTTCCACCATCGGGACCACTATCCCCAAGGCTCCGCGATCGAGCAGCGCACCGATGGCAAAGAAATCATTGGCTGTAACCCGGGCCATGCCCACATGGCCCAGTCGACCTATATCCCTCAAAGCGACTTCGATGGTGTTCAAATCCCATGCTCCGTGTTGAGCGTCAACGAGGAGGAAATCAAAATGACTGCGGGCCAGCACGTTGGCCACCTTGATGGAACCCAGTTGCAGTAATGCTCCCAAAGCGGACTCGCCCGCCATCATCTTCGCTTTGGCGCGATTAAGCTTCAAAATCGTGCACCCCTTCTTTGTGTCGGGATTTAGCCGCGCAAAAACCCGGCGTCGATGTCACCTCGTGAGGACAAAGGCTTTCTGAGTTCTTCCAATACGGCTTCATCCACTTCAATTCCCAAGCCTGCGCCTTCGGGAACAAGCATTTGACCGTCGACGAAGCGGACTCTTTCTTTGGCCACATCATCGATGTAAAGCAGCGGACCGACCGGATCGCTGTGGTAGTCCAAGCGGGGACAAGAGGCCCCGACATGAGCTTGGGCCGCCGTGGCGATGCTTGTCTCTTGGGTGGTACCAATCAAGCACGCCAGACCGGCCATATCCGCCAGGTCCAAAAGACGGCGGGCTGCTGTGATGCCTCCGGCCACCGAAACGGACACATTGAAGATATCCACGGCGCGCTCTTCTTTGATCAGCCGAAACGCGTACTCCTCGCTGTGGATGTGCTCGCTGATCGGACTTGACACACTGCGTCGCACCTCGGCCAGACCTTCCACGTCGTAGCGATTCACAGGCGACTCATACAGATCAAACCCGTAAGGATGCAGGCGTTTCCACAAACCGATGGCCTCTTTCACACTCAATAGACCGCTGGCGTCGATGGCCACAATCCGGGCTCGATCGCCGAATCGTCTTTGAAAGCGATCCATGAAAGCCTCATCGACATCCGGATCGGCACCGACGTACAGCCTGAAGCAGTCAAAACCTTGGGCGAGCCGCCCGGCGACGACCTCCAGGTTCGAGTCTATGTCGTCCATGCGTTTCATACGGAAAATGGGATAGCAAATCGGAACGCCCTGACGGGAGTGTCCCCCGATAAGATCGCAGACGGGTTGGTTTGTGGCCTTGCCCAAGATATCCCATACGGCGATATCCACGCCGCAGCGCACCAGGCTTGATTTGCCTCCAAAGCGTGTTCCCGGAAACACCGCATTGAGGACCTTGTTGATCTCCGTCACATTCTGCGGACGCCGCCCTCGCAGCAGATCGTTGAGACAGAGTTCCAAGTCACCGACATCCGGCATGATGGCCGGAGCGTGAGACAGATCGGGCATCTCCCCGTAACCGGTAATACCCGCATCGGTCTCGATGCGCACGATCACGTGCGCACTGGGATGATGCTCATGGCGGCGCGTTACGATGGGAATCAGTTCGATGTTGCTAATCAACATGGGGCTCTCCCTCCCCTGGATGAATCAGCTCTCATACAGCCAAACCGCGTGATCAATGCCTTTCTTGGTACATAAAACCAAAGCATAGTCGGCGATAGGCAACTGCAGCCTCGTCTGCCCCTGATCATAATCGCCCTCGACGTGATAGACCGTCCCTGACAGAGGATCCGCAAGCAGTGCCCAACTCCAGTCTCCCTCAAGTTGCAACGACACGGGCTCATATCGCAACGACTCACCGAAGGGGCCGTCTTGCCAGTAGGCAAACATGCTAGCTTCGTGGCCGTTGGCGAAATGATAGCCGCGAATCCCCGGAATCTCAGACAAAAACGTACCGCCTTCGATCCGTGCTCCCCAGCGGCGAGTGACCGTCTCCACGTCATCCGCCATCAGGCTGCAGATTCTTTGATAAGCATAAAACGACGCTTTTCTGGAGGCATCTGCCCCTCGGAGCAGGCCTTTGGGATTGACCATCCTGGGATTTTGATGCCCGATCAGATCGATGGCCTGATGCCAAGATACCAACCCGATGTCGATGCCAAGATTAAACAGGACGTGTCGGGTCAACCACTTGGCTTGGATGGTCTCGGAAGTCTCATTCCAATAGGCGCGGGAGCCCGTACCGCTGGGCACGGAAGGATACCCGGATTCGCCTTGCCACAACACAATGTGCGGGTTGAACTCGACGACTAGGTCCCGCAGACGGCGCACTCCCTCTTCGTAATCCTGCTCAGGAGGATAGCGATAGCTATGGAACGTCAGGATGTCGATGACGCGAGGATCATCGACGTTTTCGAAAAACTCCCTCAACCAAATCCGACCTTCGGGCATCAGAGCCCGGTGCGTGGCACCCACGGCGATGATCTTCGCCTCCGGGAAGACCTCTTTCACCGCCGGTGCGGTGAGATCAAACAGGCGGGCGTAATTGGCTCCCGTCCGGGGCAGGTTGGCCCAGAATCGACTGTTTTCGGGTTCATTCCAGATCTCATAGTGCGTGACGCGGTCTTTGAAGTGGCTGACCAAAGCCTTGACGTAGTTCACCCAGGCCTGCTCGGCTTCGGGATCGTCTAAGGGAACATAACCCGTCACCGTCTGATAACCCTCCGCTGCCTCCGGAGCATACAAGGGATTACCGTAGCTGACGCAAAACCAAGGCTTGATGCCGTGATCTAACAGACAGTCGACCTGATCATCAAGCCAAGTGAAATCATAGACTCCTTTTTCGCTCTCGCATTTCGCCCACCCCGTCTGCAGACGGGCCCACTTCACACCGAGCTCACCTATCTGCGGAAAAACGGGTCTGTAGTCGAAAAGATCCCGATCCAGAGTCTCACAGCCCACGCCACAGCGAGAGCTCCCGATTGTCCTACTGTGCCGCGGCCTGATCATGCCAGCCGGCTGCAGACCGAACTGATCACGTATATCATCTCTGAGAAAAATCAACGAGAGGTTCTCCTTCCTGCATCAAAGATGCCGAGGGTACGGTTAGCTGATCAACACCGCGCTGTTGACCGCCGCCGGTGCACAAAGAACCAGGGCATAATCGGCCAAAGGCAGCGTAAATGCGTATCCGTCTTCGGTCGCTTCGCCCTTGACGCGATAGACGCTGCCATCGAAAAGATCGATCAGCAAGGCGTTATCCCAGCGACCTTCCAGTTGCATGCGCAGATTCTTGTACACCAACGACTCACCGAAAGGCCCGCTTTGCCAGTAGGCCACCAAAGCGTCGCCGCTGCCGCTGCGGAAATGATACCCTCTGATTCCCGGCACCAAATGCCCGCACGTGGAATCCAGCACCTGAGCGTTCCAGCGCCGTCTGACGGGCTTTACGGCATCGGTAAAAATGCTACAGATGCGCTGATAGGTGTAGAACGATGGCTTGCGTGAAGCATCGGATCCCCGGAGCAATCCTTTGGGATTGACCATCTTCGGATCGCGATAGCCGATCAGATCAATGGCCTGATGCCAGGAGACCATGCCCAGCCCGATGCCCAGATTGCACATCACGTGTCTGCTCAGCCATTTGGCCTGAATGGTCTCTGAAGTCTCGTTCCCATAGGCGCGGGCCCCTGCGCCGCTCGGAACGGAAGGATAACCCGACTCGCCTTGCCACAGCTCTATGCGCGGGTTGAACTCCGCCACCGTAGCCTGCAGGCGGCGCACTTCCTCTTCGTAGTCCCGATCCGGCGGATAGCGATAACTGTGAAATGTCAGCACATCGACCGCGCCGGGATCGTCAATGTGTTTGAAGAACTCCCTGATCCAGGCCCTGCCCTGAATGGTCAAAGCGCGGCTGGTCATACCGATGGCCACAATCTTTGCCTCAGGGAAGACCTCCTTTATGGCGGGCACGGTGAGGTTGAACAACCGAGCGTAGTTGGCACCCGTGGGTTCCAGGTTGCGCCAAAAAGCGGTGATATCCGGTTCATTCCAGATCTCGTAGTATCTGACCCGGTCTTTGAAGTGATCCGCCAGCGCTTTGACGTAATTGACCCAGGCTTGCTCGGCTTCCGGATCACCCAAAGGTACCTGTCCCACCGCTGCCTGGTAGCCTTCGGCCGCTTCGGGCGTGTAGAGAGGATTGCCGTAACTCACGCAAAACCAAGGCTCAATGCCGTGAGAAATGAGGCAGTCCACCTGTTCATCGAGCCAGTTGAAATCATACTCGCCTTTTGTTGTCTCGCACTTCGCCCATCCCGTCTGCAGACGGGCCCATTTCACACCCAGCTCACCCATTTGCGGAAAGACCGGTCTGTAATCGAACAGATCGCGGTCCAGTGTCTCACAGCCCACGCCGCAGCGGGAGCTTTCGATGGTCCTACTGTGCCGCGGCCGCAACAGACCGACCCGCTCAAAGCCGAACTGCTCACTGATGGTGTCACAGATGAGCATCTGTCTCATCCTCCTCGGTTTGATCATCCGTCAAGGCGCCGAAAGCCAAGGCCGGCGAAATCCGCTTGATCGACATCCTCATACAACAAAGGTCCGCCCTTGCGGGTGACTATCTCCACTCCGCGGCAGCTCACCTTGCGGACGTGTTTACAGTAAAGCCCGTGAAAATCTCGGGTTTCCAATGCAGGTATCGAGCCCCGGATCATGGCCGGGCGAATCCGGCGATCACTTGTGGCTTCCACATATATGTCGCTGAGGCTCACATGCTCAATCGGCATCTCCGGCAGTCCCAAAAGGAATCCGGCCACCGAGGCCTGGCGAGCCGTGACGGACGAGAAAGCCAGATGTCGAAAAGCCGGCGTTCGCTGAGAGGCGGATCCGAACGGACTGTCCGGATCGCTGGCGTAGAACTTGTTCAAGACGATGGGACAGCCCACATGATCCATGACCATTCCCTGTACACGGACGTTCTCGACACAGCCTCCGCGTCCTCTGCGGCTTTTGATGCGTATTCCTCGGTCTGTGCCGACAAAGACGCAGTTGCTGATGACGACATTGCGCACACTGCCGGTCATCTCACTGCCGATGACCACTCCGCCGTGGCCGTGAATCATGGTGCAGTTGGTGATAGTGATGTTTTCACATGAAACGTCTTCTGGCTGCGGACCGTCTTCCGTCCCCGCTTTAAGAGCGATGCAATCATCGCCTACGTCCAAATGGCAATTGCTGATGTGCACATGGCGACAGCTTTCCGGATTGATCCCGTCCGTGTTCGGCGAGTCCGGTGGGTTCTTGACGGTAATGCCGTCAATGGTGACGTTCTCGCAATACCAGGGATGGAGCGTCCACGATGCGGAGTTGATCAGGGTAAGGCCTTCGACTCTCACCGATCGACAGCGGATAAACTCCATCAGGTTGGGTCGCTTCGTCGTCCCGGCATAGCGAATCTCATCAAATGCTTCCTCTTCTCCGGCAGGCAGAGTGTCTATTCCGGCCTCGACGTATCTCGCCCACTTGTTCTGCAGCCTTTTGAGCGGCCACCAGTTTGCCCCCTGGCCGTCGATGATTCCTTGACCGGTCACGGCGACGTTTTCAAGATCCGTACCGGTAATCAACGCTGTGTGATAACCCCTGTAAGGACCGTAGAAGTAACCGTCGGAAATGATCGGGTAATCCTCCCGGTCGGGGCTGCCGACGATCATAGCTCCCGCCCCGATATGTAATGTGACATTGCTTCTTAAGACAACGGAACCCGTGAGGTATCTGCCCGGTGGGAAGTGAACCGTGCCTCCGCCGGTTTGTGCGCAGGCCTCAATGGCCTTGTTGATAGCTTTTGTCTCTTTGGTTGTACCGTCGCCGATTGCTCCGTAGGCCGTCACATCAAAGACCGACGGATGGCGTATGTTGCGTGCCGGCATCTATGAAAACCTCCAACCGGACCGTCTGAAAGCCCGTCGATGGCGCTGATCGACGTGGCCCAGACAGACCGAACAGTCTTGGATCACGGCATCCTCGCCCCATGAGCTCTCTAAGCCAAGACGATGTTTATCATCAGCTCTCAGACAATGGAGGCTGAGGATCGAGCGACGCGCCAAGATAGGGCGAAGGAAGCGACAAAACTTCAGGGGTAGGTGCGCCCGCCCGATCTTTTTGCACGGCTTGACTCAAGCGTCAACCTCCCTGTTTCGAGTCCCATGGCTTGGTCACTGAACCGTTTTTCCTTATCCGTACATCTACCTCTCGCGCAGTTCCTTGTTCACGATCACTTCCAAGTCAGCGAGCACCTGGCTCAAAGGTATCTGACAATTCTCCAACACTGAGCGGAAACCGGCGGTCGACGGTAGGGTGAGTCCCGCCAAGTGCTCGAAGTCCGCATAAGCGAAGGAATCGACCATGACGCGTCTGTTTTGAAACGAGCCCGGAGCGAAACTAAGACCGCCTTTCGCCGGATCCATCCGCTCGTAGTATCTGGCCACGACGTCGATGCGAATCCCGCCCCGGCCGCTTTCCAACAAGCGTTCCTGCACCTCCCGGGATATCAGGTAACGGACGACCTCCCAGGCAGCTTCAGGATGAGGTACTCCCGTAGGAATAGCGATACCAAACGTAGCCGCTCGCGTCACTCGGCGGCCGCTGGGACCTACGGGTAAGTGCGCCACATCCCACTGATCCGTCAAGCCGTTCGAGTTAAACAGCGCTTCCACCTGATTGGGCGCCGTCATGCCGACGGTGCCCCTTACCCAGCCCCCGCTGCTCCAAAGTCCCGGGGCCACACGCCATGTACAGACCAGATCGCGCATAAACTGAAAGGCCTCAGCACCTTGGGCAGTATTCAGGGCGAATCTCTCTTGATTAGGGTCAACATACCTCAAACCCCAGAGTCGCCAGAAAAATCCGGTTACCCTAAAGGGGGCAATCCCCCATATATCCGGGCTGCCGTCACCGTTTATATCCCGAGTCAGGACACGGGCGGCCTCCAAGAAGTCTTTTTGTATGGCCCATTGCTCCGTAGGATAGCCCAGACCGCTTTGATCGAAGAGACTCTTGTTGAATGTCAGTACGGTGCTGGACAAATACAATGGGACACCCGTCAGTGATCCCGATGCGTTGCGATACGTCTCCGTGGAACCGGGAGGCAGCTGATTCAAATCTATGGGATGGCGGGCCATGAAAGGCTCAAGCTCCAGCACCAATCCCGCATTAGCCCACTGAGTATGGAAATCCATATGGGTCAGAGTCAAATCCGGCGGCGATCCGCCCAGCATCATCAGTGTCACCTTTTCAGCAAACGCGGCAAAGCCGCCCGGAACCTGGTTCAACTCGAGTCGGATGGCCTCTTGCGTCTTGTTAAAAGCTTCATAGATCTCGCGCTCGGCATCGAGATTTCGGCCACCTGACCACGTCACCGCCGTCAGTTGTATAGGCTGGGATCCTGCAGAGCACGCTACCGCCAGAACCAATATGAGCAACAAAAGGATCGCAGCTTGCCGGCGCACAAAAGACACCTCCCGTTCTTATTTTTCGCCGTCCCCTCTCACCCGTTGCGTACTCTCCAGCACGGCAGGCAGGTTCATCTTCTTATCACCGCGGTACCAGTTTCTCCACACTCCGTTTTCCGCCCGTCGCCGATCATTCAGGAGTTTTTGCAAAGCTCGAACCGCTTCATCGAGATGACTCCGGCTTTCACCTCCCCCGTCAAGCATCTCCAAAGCAGACTGACACAGAGCCTTAAACCAGCCATACAACCCGATCATGATGTCCAGTTGAACGCCCAGGTTGGCATCCAAAAGCCGTTGGGCATCCGCCGGCAGCGAATGGATCACCCTGTCCAGTTCGTCCGCTACCCCTTGCCACATGGTCAATGACCGTTCGGTGCCCTGGATGAAGTACTCCAGCAGACGGCGCGGATCTTCGGCCAAAGATGACGGATCGCCTTTTTCCAGCGCTGACAGCACCCGCAATCCCAAGCGTCTGCAGACACCGTCGAGCAACACCTCGTCGTAGAAACCGCCGCTGGGAGTCTGATAGAGCTGACACTGAGGATGCGGCAAGAAACCCTGATGATACTTCCGATACAACTCCGCCGGCTGTGCGGCGTCTATACCCGGGAAGCGCTTCTGCCACCAGTCTTGCACGCAGGTCTTAGGGTCAAAGCCGGCGAAGTCCCGCATCAGTTCCGATCCGGCTGCGATGCCCAAGACCAACTCCCGGATGTTGGAGACGTTGAGAATGGCATAGGCGGTATCGCCGCGCTCGACAAGCTGCCGGAAGTTGTGGTGCATCTTAGCCATATCATTGCACTGAGCCAGATGCGGTCCCGCCGACCAAAACTGAATGTGATAGTAGACCCCGTACTCGCGGTCGGGCTCTCTGACGGTCTGATGGAAATCCGATTGCATCATCTTGGACGATCCCTTATCGGAGAAGACCAGACAGACTCCTTCAGGGATGCGCAGATGGCCCTCAGCCAACAAAACGGACATCTCGTGCCACATAGTCACCGTAGCCGCCGGCCGCTTTTGACCGCTCACCTCGCGCACGATATCCCACTGATCGGCGATGGCCCGCGAGATGAGATCGCCCCGCTCTTCCATGGACGCTCCCACGCTGGTGTCCGACACCCAGACGGCCCGATCCCCCCTGCCCCGCAAGCCTAACTGCCAGATCACGCTGTCGCCGTACTTGGCCCACTCCCGGGCGTACACCCGCCAGACTTCGCGCATCTCATCCGGAAATCTGAAATACGAAGCGGGTATCTCCTTGCCCCGCTTGGCCCAGTAGTTGTCAAAGGCGAAATGACTGACTCCCAAGGGTTCCACATGGTGCTGAGAGACATAGAGTCCGCGCCGGACCGCGGTTTCGATCAACCGGGCTTCCGGAGGATTGAGGATGTCTACGAAACTGGCCGGAATAATCAGGTTGCAATGAGCGCGCAGAGCGGTTTCGAGGACCTTGTCTAGCACATCAGGATGGATGACTTGATGGTAAAAAGGATAATCGATATGACGTTTACCGCCGCCGTCTCGCCATTCGGTAAGCAGATCCTCGTCATTGATAAACCAACCGCGCCAGCGAAACGTGGAAGGTTTCGATCGGATACTGATCTGTGGCCACGACAGGCCATGGGGCGGCGCCGGAGCCACCTCGGTCCACAAATAGAAGGGATCGACTCCCAAGAAGGCCTCACAGAAATGATAGATCCCGGCCACGGTGCCGCGGAAATCATGTCCGCAGATAAAAAGGACACTCGTGCCAAAAAGATCCAGACTGCGGATCACATACCCTTCCGGATGGGCGGGAGGGATGATCCCGGGTGAGGCAAAGGGAAGATCCCCAACCCCGTATGTGGTAATGACGATCGCATTGACCGCCGTAGAATCCCATCCCCAACGGGGCGCCAGACCCGTGATGCGCAGGATATCGCCAGCGAGATCCTGCGCCGCGAGTCTGACGGCAATGTGCTCTTTGTCACCGACAAAAATGACCACCGGTTGCTCTGCCGCTACACTGAAAGCCATCGCCCGCCTCCTTAGCCGTCATCTCTTGTCGGTCGCAATTGGGCCATCATACCCCCGTCGACGGTGATCGTATCGCCGGTGATATACGCTGCGTCGACGGAACACAAAAAGGCCACAACCCCGGCTACGTCATCGGGTAAGCCTTCCCGACCCAAAGGAATAGCTGCCCTGCGCCGAGCCACAGTCTCAGTGGGGAGACTGTCCCAGCGGGAGGTGCGAATCGCTCCCGGAACGACGTTGTTGACGCGAATGCCATAAGGAGCCAACTCCAGAGCCAATGAACGACCCGCCGCTTCCAGGGCTCCTTTGCTGGCATCATAGGCTACCCGGCCCCGGTGCCCCCGACGTGCCCCGTTGGAGCTGATGTTGATGATCACCCCGTCTTGGTTTGGGATCATCAAGCGCGCCGCCAACTGAGTGCAAAGCAAAGCCGCCGTGACATTCACCCGAAAGACCGCTTCCCAGTCCTCCACTTTCGTTTGCAAGAAGGGGCCGTCCAACCCCAAAGCGGCCGCGTTGTTGACCAGAATGTCCAGTCTTTTCTCCTGTGTCCCAAACGCATCGAACATGGCGCTGATTTGCTGCGTATCGGACAGATCCGCCCACAGCGGACGACAGATCCCCCCTGTGTCCGTCTGCAGTCTATCGGCCGCCTGACGGGCGCCTTCAGGCGATCTTCCGTGAGCGTATACGGTCGCTCCCTCGCGCAACAAACGGGCCGCTATAGCCCCGCCGATATGCCCCGTCGCTCCTGTGACAATGGCTGTTTTCCCCTCAAGACCTTTCACTGATTTTCACCGCCTACGAAATATCCGAACTGCGTTATCCCGGATGCCTTAGCTGACACGCCTATCCGCAGATGCGGCTTGGGGCTTGATGAAGAAGCGCTCAAACCCCAAGCCGTCGCACACTCTTAAGAGACCGTAATCAAGGCGTACACCGCAAAGCCGGGTACGTCTATGAAGCGCTTGTCACCGTCAGACCTCACTTGCAATACGGTTTCAGCTCCCTCAGGCGTCACGATGCGAGCCGTGGTCCCGCGCTTGACCTGCAGTCGGAGGCCTTCAGTCTTGCGCGGTGTCCGGTAGTTGACCAGATGCACTGCCAGATCGCCCGAAGGAAACTCATAGGCGTTGACCGTGACTTTGGTGCTGCCAAACAGGCGAACGGTTAATCCGTCGGATGCCGCCCGGGCAACGGCGTCGACTATGACCCGCCAATCCTTGGACAGCGCAATGCGCGCCGTGTAGTCCACGGTGATCTCCGAGTCGGCTACCTGAGCGGGCAGACGAGTGACGGCCCCGTCCGGCAGATTGCCGAAAGGATCGACGCCACGCTCCAAACCTGTCTCATCCCGATAGCCGTTCTCCCCGATCAGAATCAGCTTCTTCCCCTTCTCGACAAAGGCACGAATGGCCGCGCATTCGCAATCGCTCAGATGCGACTGACCGGCCAGTACCAAGACACTGAAGTCATCGAGTTCACTCATATCGTCCGTAAACAAAGCTTCCCAAGTAAGACCGCCCCGAAGCAACGCCTCTTCGGTGGCCAATCGGATCGCGGTGGCCCGACGGGTGTCAAAGGCTTCCGAGGCAAAGGAGTAAAGAACCGCTACGTCCTTGACCCGCTGCGCCCCCCGCATAGAATCCCGGTTGGCCTGCACAAAGAGCAAATACTCCTTCAGGGCTTGTCTCCACTCTGCTCTGTCTATGCGCATCCGATCGCCTTCGCCCATGGGGCGCAGAGCCCAGTTTGTTCCCGGTATGCCGCCGTTGGCGGCGGCCTCCGCTACTTGCAGCTTGATCTGACTGGCGGTCTCCGGCAGCCCCAAGCGGTTCTCCCGACCCCTTTGCCAGGTGGTGGAAATGACCCGATAACCGATCGCCGCCGCGTGTTTGTAAGCCCGGACTTGGGAGATGAGCGCCTCTTCGTCCATGCCCGGAAACTGTCCGTTCTCGGCGAACATCAAATCCAGCGCTTTGCCCACCAGCGGTGCCCAGACGCTGATATCATGCGTCGCGTGCGGATTGCGAGGATAAGCAGGATTACCCAGAACAATGACATCCGGCCGCAACGATCGGGCATAGTCCGACAGGTCATCGAGATACTCTCCCAACGCTTCGCATCGGAACCGGACCCACGCTTGGATGAGCGGATCGTTGATGCTGCCCGGAGATCTTCTTTCCGGAGGCAGACGGACGGCATCAAAAGAGGCCAGGCCAAAGCGTTCTCTGGGAGAGGGATAGCGCTCGCTCAGCCACTTGCGGAAGGCCTGCTGGCAGGTTTCGCAGTAGCACGGTTGAGCGTAACAGTTGTCAAAGTGTATACCGTCAAGGCCGATCTCTTCGAGCCCGAAGCGGATCACCCGCTTCATGTAAGAGCGGAAATCCCGGTTCATGATGCAAGGTGCCCAACGATAGTACGCCCCGCCCCAGGTACGCGGCTGACCTAGCTGGTCGCGCTGAATCCAATCTGTCGCCTCCGGCTCTTCGAGTAAAAAGGTTTCGTAGTACAAAGAGCGCGACTGGCAGTAACCCAACACCCGGATCCCATGCTCATGCGCCAGTTGAACCAAGGCCTTGGTTCGCATCTGTTCGTCATGCTCATGTTTCAACCCAAAACCCTTGAAAAAGTGGGTGACGGCCAAGTTAATCCCGATGTCAGCCATCAGTTTCACGAGCTCTTTGGAGTGTAGCCGGTCATACCATTCCCTGAGCGAGGGAGCTCTCCCATCAACGGCTCCGGCATTGCCGGACAATCGACGGTAGTGATCCAAGGGTTCCCAGCCCCACCAGGCCCAGTACAAAGACTCCGCTTCAAGCTTTCGCTCAACCACTGAAAGCAGCCCCTTTCACCGTTATTGGCGCAGAGCCAGGCAAGCGTAGGTTTCAAGATGCGGAACGATGACATGGAAACCGCTATCGTCTTCGACAACGGGCAACTGACTGCCCGACAGAGTCCGATCATCCGGAGTGTATAGCACGGCCTGCACGCTGTCGTTCAGCGGCAGGTGGAATGTCACTTCCGCCATCTTCGGCGGCCCTTCGTTTTCATAGTTGACCAGATGCAAGACGATGGCTCCGGAGCGGGTTTTGTAAAGATCAGCGGCGACATAGCCTTGTGTCTTCACCGTCAAAGGTAACGGACGCCGGGTCACCCTCCGTACGGCAGCCACCATTTCATCAGCGCACGGGGGTATGTGAGCTATGTAGTTCATATCCGGTTTTCGATCACTTCCCCAGGGTTTGATGCCCTCCAATACATCCGGCAAATAGGCCACATTCTTGCGGTTTACCAGATGATCGAGAGCACCTCGCAGGCGCTGCCGCAGATCCTGATCGTAAAGGCCGCACCTTCCGGCGATGACCAGTCCGCCCCCGGAGTTGACGTACTGCTCAAACAAGGCGGCTTCTTCATCGCTCAGACACGTCTGGCCCGCCAAGATGATGACGTCATACTCTCCCATGCGCTCTTTCTGGCCTGAGGGCAGGAACTGATGGGGCACCTGCCGCCAGATCAAGGCCTGTTCAAAGCCCAAAAGAGCCGGACAAGCGGCCTTGGGATCGAAGCTCATCGACTCATACGACCAGTATAGGGCCACGTTGGCCAGGCTTGCCGCGTTGTCCCACAGCTTTTCGTGATCGCGATAAAAACGCATATACTGGCTCAAAGCGGCGTGAATATGCGGACGCTCGAAATAGGCGCCGTCGGGCGGTGTCCCCGGCCTCAGAGCCCAGGTAGCAGCTATGACGTCCCCTCCGTAGGCGCCGTGTTCGGCCAGATCGAGCTTCACCTCAGCCCGGGACTCGGCGCGACGCAAGCGCGGCGAAGGAATGCCAAAGCCCGGGTTCAACGCGGGGATCTGAGCGCTCTTGTCGGGATCCGGATCGCGCAGCCACGAAGTGCTCAAGGCCATCCGCCCGGCAACCCGGGCCATGCGCGACCACCTGACGCGGTTGATGACCTCTCCCTCTCCGTGGACATGTGGCAAATCCCAGTTTTCCAGGATGATGAGATCCGCCTGGTAACCGTCGGATCGCTCCATGGTGGTACTGCCAAGGTATGTAGCCACGACGGCTTCGGGATTGAGTTCCTTCAAGTACTGATGAAGACGGAACAGGCGCTCATCTTTAACCGTGTTTCTGAAAGCGACCAGTTCTCTGTAGAGAGGATCCCGGGGATTGGATGCCGGGGGAATACGGACGAAATCGAGAAAGCCAATTCCGAAACGCTCCTCGATCTCTGCCCGGGAGGCATTTCGGTACTTTTTCCTCAAGTACTCTCTGAAACGCTGTTGGCAACGCTCACAGTGGCAGTCATAGGTCCCGCCGTCCCAGTGCATTCCGTCCAGTTTGGCTTCGACTAACGCTTTGTATATCACCCGTTTCAGATACTCAATATGCTCATCGCACGTGGCGCAAGCCAGCCAACGCCAGTAAGCGCCGCCGTAGGTGATCTTGTTTCCGGACGCATCGACCATGGCCCAGTTTTCGAGATCGGGAATCTCTTTCAAGAGCGTTTCATAGATAATGGTCGTCAGTTGCATGTAGCCCAAGACACGGATTCCATAGCGGTGGCACAACTCCGCAAAAGCTGCGGTCTTGTCCATCTCCTCGAGCCCGGATTCGATACCAAAACCCTTAAAAAAGCACGTAGTCACCACATTGATCCCCAGCTCCGCCAGCTGGGCCACGATCTGTTCGGAATGCATGCGTTCGTAATACTCAGTATTCCAGCGCGCATTCCAGATACCGATAGGCCCGGCGTTGCCGCCCTGCCGGCGATAATGCGCCATGGGCTCCCACAGGGCCCACACCCAGCGCAATTTACCCGGTTGCAACCATCCGGGGACTTGACTGTCCAGCTTGGCCTTCACAAAATCTTCCCCCTCTTTTGGAACACCCGTGTCCCGCATCGGCAGTGGACGTGACTCCCGTTCCTGTTGAATTCGGACACATAACACGCCATCCGGCGACCTCGTTTTGGATTCGACGATCAACCGGCCCCATCTCGCACTCTTCGGGACACAGAGTGTGTGTACTCGCTCGCCTGTCGGGGCGGAAGGCTCGCGACCGTCAGTAGGTGGCGATGCTCATCCTCCCTACAGGAATGGCAGAAGCGATATACCGTTAACAACGATGTAAGTAAATCGGGATTCGTGTCGGAAAGGGCACCGGGGGACGCCCTTTCCGACACATGATTAGATGATTATCTCCTTCGGGACCAGACTTCCTGGAGCATCGCTTCCAGCAGAGGATGCAAGGTCTCCAGGACGACTTGAGGCGAGCTTTCGCCTGTGACGATTTTTATCAGGTGCTCATTGCGCAGCTTCTGGATGTCTGCGAAACCGGGCGGATTCGGCTGTACTACTGTCCGTTCGAAGGACTCCAAGATGGCCCGTCGATTCTGGAACGAGTCGGGAGTGAAATCAAGATGGGCCGCCCTGGCGTCGAACTTGAGGAAGTAATCGCGCAACGCCCCCAGTCCGGCCGGACTCAGCCCCTGGGTCATAGCCATTTCCTGCACCGCCGGTTGCATCCAGTATTTCAAGAACGTCCAGGCCTCTTCAGGGTGAGACGCACCCCTGGCCATACTGATTCCTGCCGCGCTGCCATAGGTTACCGGACCAGCGGGAGCGATCGGCCAGACCTCTACATCCCAATCCCAACTGAGGCCGCTGAATCGGCCGAACATGGCCTGGATGCCGCCCATCATCGCCAACTTGCCGTTTTTGAATGCCGTTTCCTCACCCCGTTGGGGAGAGGCGATCTGTCTCGTATGGTAGATCTCATGTACCCATTCGTAGGCCTCTCGAACCTTGGGGTTGAGGAGGTTGGAATGGCGCAAATCGTCGGTCCACATCATAGTGCCCCAAAAAAGCGGAGCCATCGTATACATGTTTACGGAGCCAAAGCCCCACTGATCAATGATGCCGTCACCGTCGATATCCCTGGTCAGCTTACGGGCATTGACGACCAGCTCTTCCGTCATACGCCAATCGCGGCTCGGATACGGCATACCGTCTGCATCAAGCAACGTCTTGTTGTACCACAACAAGTGCGTACTCAGCTGCGAAGGAATGCCCGTTACCCGTCCGTTGCTCAAGAAAGCATCGACTCCGCCTTTGGGAAAGAAGCGATACAGATCCACACGATCGCGCTCCACAAACGGGGTTAGATCGGCATAGAGTCCGTATTCAACGTTTTCCGCGTGGGTCTGAAGATGGGTCAAAGCCAGATCGGGAGGCGTTCCCGCGGCAGTGCGCACAAAGAGTGCTTCCTGAAGACTGGCCGCGTTTCCCCCAAAAGACTGCATTTCGACTTCTAAACCCGGGTGTTTCTCTGCGAAACCCGCCAGGATAGGCTGCCAGCGCACCGTATCTCCCCAGACCAGGAAGGTGACCGTGGCCTTGGCTGCCCCCGCCGAACCCAACATGGCACACACTAACAATGCGGTCACGAGACATCTTGTCATACCGGCCTTCATCGTTGATGCTCCCTCCTCATTCATATTTGCGTTTAACAGACACGCAAGAAACGGCTTCCCTCATCGTGACCTTTCGTTGGCCTTCATCCTGTGTAGGCGGGGGCCGTGGGCTATTGGGTTACGTCCAGCTCATCGGCAACCGCCCGCAACCACTCCAAATACTCGTTGGTCTCCGATTGCTTCACCTTTTCCAGCCAGTGAACAAAAGCGACATACGTTTTCTCTCTGGGCAGCTGATCCTTCTCCCGCCACTGCTCCTCAATGAAGGGCAATTGGGTGAACTGCAGACCCTTTTCTTCACACAAGCGACGCGAGATATGGTGGGCTTCATGACTGATCTGAGATCTGAGCAGTATCTCTCGCGCTTGCTTTTTCGGAACCACAACCACTCCGTCACAATCACCGACCACGATGTCGCCCGGATGAACCTCAACGCCGCCGCATCGCACGGGCACATTCATGCCGCCGGCGATTCGGGATGCCCCGGCATAGGAACTCGCGGTTCTGGCAAAGACCGGGAATCCGAGTCTTCTGAGATGGTTCGAATGAAAGACTGCCCCGTCCACGACCACCCCCGTCGCTCCTTTATCCCGTATGGCCATGGTCATCAAGTGGCCCCAGACACCGGTCGTGTAGTCTCCTCCGGTGTCGATGACCAGCACATCGCCCGGTTGTACGACATCGAGCACGCCTTTGTTGATCATCGCTCCCCGCACGGTCAGTGCCCGACCGGCCATGTGCATGGTGGGATCCAAGGGTTTGATTTGCGGATCCATCACTTGATCGATACCGACAAAGCCGCCGATCTCCATCGTTTCCAGACGTGAAAAAGCTTCTATCAGTTGGCTATCGTCCTCCGTCGCCTTCCGCCGTGTGTCCGACATGCCTCTCCCCCTGTCCCGATATTGGTCCCTACAGACTTCAAGGTCGTGTGAAACTCAGGAAAACCTCCGTGCCGTCACCATCGGACAGCGCTTTTTCGTCCACTGACATTCGTTATCTGATCCAGATACACAATTCCACTTCCATCCCGCGGTAAGTAAAATACACCGCCGGTATGGCGCACTCCTTTCTCCTTGCAAAGATATTTGCCGATCACTTTTTCAGCCAAAGCTGCCGGACGGTGTTGTCTCAGTACCGTGTTTTGCATCCTGACGGGGAGGATAGTCCTACGGCTGCACAGAAAAACCAAGCAGCATGTAGATACATGGGGGTGCAACACCGACCGTGGCCCGCTATACCCTGCGTGAGATCAGTGAAAAGGCCGGCGTTTCCATAAGCACGGTCTCCCGTGTCCTGTCCGGCAAAGGTTTTGTCAGCGATGATGCCAGACTGAAGGTACATGCGGCTATCGAGGAGCTGCGGCAACGGGCCCAGCTGAGCGTCCCAAGCCCTCTCACCGGGGGACTGATCGGCTTTTTCATCCCCGCCCCCATGAGTTACATCCCCACACAGACAGTGGTAAACCAGACTCTCACCGAAGCCATTCGCGTTCATGCGCAACGCCACGGCTGCAATCTTGTTTTCGGTACATGGAGTGCAGGCAGCGGTCCGGCCACTCCAGGGGATAAGCTCCTCAAAGAGAATCGTCTGTCCGGCGCCATCTTCGCCCGGACCCGCCTTGGGGATGAGCGGCAACTCACCGCAGCCTCATCGGGGCTGAGGATGCCCGTTGTCCTGATCAATCGCTTGTTTCATATTGAGGGGCTGATGTGTGTCGGTGTCCAGCACGAGAAGGTGGGCCAATTGGCCGCCAGGCATCTGTTGAAGCTCGGGCATGCGGCCATCGCCATGATCGGAGGCCCGCAAGACACCCAGTCTTTTGCCGGCCGCGCCAAAGGCTTTCTCGAAGAGTTGCGCAAGGCAGGTCTGGAGCCCAGACGTGAATGGATGATCACTCCGCATCTTGATCCTGACGCCGTGCGTCAAGCACTCGTCCCCATCCTTGACAGGAGCGAACGTCCGACAGCGATTTTCGCCGGCAACGACCGCCTGGCTCTTGTCGTACTGCAGGAAGCGCAAAAACGAGGTCTTGCGGTTCCCAAAGATCTGTCGGTGATCGGAGTGGACGGTTTGATCGAAAGCGAGCTGGCCATACCGGCGTTGACTACCATCAGCATGCCTTGGGCAGATATGGGGCGCCTGGCCGTGGACTTGATCGCTCAGTACGCGGTCTGTCCGCATATCAACAGCGCGACACTGACGCTTGATGTCTCACTCATTGAAAGGGAATCCACCGCACCTCCGGGGGGTTAAAAAGATGTCGCATGCCATGTGGTGTCACGTCCACGACCTTTTGGACGAAGGGCCCGATGAAGCCCTGATGCGCATGAAAGATGCGGGTCTCAACGCAGTCTCGGTAGCCGGCACCTACCACGTCGGAAGATTCTTGCTGCCGCACAACCCAAGACGCAAGGTGGTCATTCTCGAAGACGGGGTGACCTATTTTCAACCTCGGGCGAAAACCTACCCGAAACCGCTGCAACCCGTGGCCTCGACTCTTTGTGCCGGTGGCGATCCGTATGAGACCATCGCCTCTGCCGCCGCCCGCCATGACATGCACATGCGAGCCTGGCTTGTCATGCTTCACAACAGCCGCCTGGGATCGACTCAGCCGACCATGACCCTGCAGAACGCTTTCGGTGATCGCTATCTGCACGGGTTGTGCCCTAACCAACCTGAAGTCCGGGATTTCGCCATCGCTTTAGCCTCGGACGCGGCGCTTTATCCCGTGCGGGCTCTGGATCTTGAGGCCCTCGCCTTTATGGGCTATGAGCATCCCTACCATCACGAAAAGCGCGGCATGTTCCTCTCACCGCTAGACTCTTTCCTGCTGTCGATCTGTTTTTGCCCGGCATGTAGCACGCTTTTCAAAGCCAGAGGGATAAATGCCGAGATCTGCCGAGCCAAAGTGCAAAAATACATTACCGGGCGCTTAAGGGGGGATGTATCGGCTCCGGGAACCGCTGACGAAGCGCAACTGCTTGCAGCCTTTGAGGAGATCTTGGGCGAAGACGGTCTTGAAATGCTGAAGGCTCGTGAAGCGACCATTGTGACGCTAGCCAGAGCCATCCGGAAGGCCGTACGACCCGAGGTGGAAGTCATCTTGCGCACCAGCTTTTCACCCTTTTTCACCGGGGGCAAAAGCGCTTTACGTCCCGAGGCGGCGCGCAGTACCGGATTGGCTTTGATGTTCACCTTCTTCGGTGCCGAGCCACGGAGCATACGCGCCGAGGCGGAGAGGATTCACAAAGAGTGCGCTGATCAAGAACTCCATGCGGGCATCATGGCCTGCGCTCCTGACACCAATTACCCGTCCCAACTGGAGGAACGCTACCGTGCCTTGGGTGAACGATGGGCCAGTATCAGCTTCTACCATTACGGACTCATGCCGCTTTCGAATCTGGGGTGGATTAGGGCAGTCCTTGATGATTAGCGCTATGCCCGGCATTGGCTGACAACAGGAAGGTATCTTGATCGACTTATGTGAAGTATAATGCCTTGAAACGGTCCAACTGATGTTTGTTGCCATGATTCCATCTATAATTGTCTGAAGGGAGATGCGCGTCTACTATGTTGCGGTCAGGAAAGGAATTAATGATACTTGCACTGTCTTTCGTCCTGCTGTTGCATGCTACTCAGGGCCAAACAGCCGAGGCAACCGTCCGACTGGAATACTGCGGAGAACTGGCGAATCATTACGCCGATACCATGCGAGACATCATTCAACAGTTTGAGAAAGAGAACCCACACATCGTTATAGACATGGATCACCGAGGAGCTCCCGCTCAGTATGAGCCAGAGAAGCTTCCGGTAGCCATCGCTGCAGGAGTACCCCCGGATATCGCATACCTCAACGGCTTCATGACCATCGTGTGGGCAATACGCGGTGGCTTTTTGATGCCCCTTAACGAGTTGCTTCCTGCGAATACGATCAACGAGTTTGAAAGCCGCTACTTGCCCGCCCCAAAATCCGAAATGAGCCTAAACGGCGTCTGGTTCGGCGTGCCATTTCGGATGGACACCCGCGGCTTATACCTGAACGTTGACCTTTTTGAAGAAGCAGGCCTCAACTCTCAGGTGGGGCCCAAGGACATTCCGGAACTCGACGTCTATGCCGCCAAGCTGACTAGAAGGCGGGAGGACGGGCAAATACAGATCTTGGGATTTGCGCCCAACGGAAACAACTGGAGTGAGCTGTTTTGGTTGTGGGCTTTCGGCGGGGAGTTCCTCAGTCCGTCCGGAGAAGTGACCTTCACCAACGTCTCCTCTCACAGGAACGCGCTGGCATGGATTCAGGAATACGCCAATCGGTATGGACCGACTGCAAGAACAAGTACCGATGGTCTTGCAAATAACCAGGTCGCCATGCATCTCAACAGTACAACCATGCTGACCACTTTTCCGGCCACGTACCCAGACTTCGATTGGTATACGAGCCACATTCCTTCAATGCCAGGAGTGAAACCGTTTTCCGTTGGCTGTAGCCTTGGTCCTTCCGTACCTATTGGCGCCAGACACCCCCATGAAGCGGCACGTTTCGTGGCGTTCCTATCACGACCCGAGATCCAGGTGCAATGGTACCAGCGGACACATTCGCTTCCTACAAGAATAGAGGCCTTCCAGCAAGTGTTGCGTTCTATGGACGATCCGCGAGAGCGGATCCTGGTTGAACAGCTACCGGTAACGCGTACAGTCCCTTTGTTGTACCGAGACTTCCTTGCAGTTGAAAGACTGCATTTGACAGCACTGTGCGAAGGAAAGATCTCACCTCAGGTTGCACTCGAAAACATTCAACGTGATCTCGAGCTGCTGCTCTATCAGGAGTTGTTCGTTAAAGAGCAGTAGGGCGACCAAAAGGCGTCATATCATGAAATGACACCGTCCGGATACGTCTTTTCTTCCAGCGCTACCAAGGCCTGCGATGCCGTTCATCAGAGTGTTCATTGCAGGCCTCGTTTCCCTATATCACATGCATGACATCGGACTGCAAAGCCCCGAGAGGGTTGCCTGAGTTCCCAGGAAAAGAAGCACAGAAAGGAGCGACAAATATGCCCGAGGGAGTCCAAGTACAGGGCGCCAGATCGCTTTGGGATGTCTTCGATCACATCTCGGCCGGATGCTCGGCTCCGTCGATCCCTGCCACGCTGGCGGCGTGGGAGGATATGGCGGCACAGCTGCGCGCCAAGCTACATGACGCACTCGGTGTTCGTCCGTTGAGGCCCATAGAGCCGGTCGTCAAATCGTTGGGAACAACTCATTTCACCGGTTATTCTATAGAACGCCTGTCAATAGTCAGCAGACCCGGATTTATCATCACGGCTAATCTGTACCTACCGAGCGCCTTGTCCGATCCGGCACCGGCCATTCTGTGTCCCCACGGTCACAGCGGACAAAAAGGTAAAGGCCAGGAGAAATATCAGTCGCTTTATATCGGCCTAGCGCGCAAGGGCTTCGTCGTCCTTGCCCCCGATGCCATCGGACTTGGAGAACGTTGGCTTCAGGGGCACAACGGCATGGCTTCGCCCTTCTTGATCGGTACTTCTCTCGTGGGTATGGAAATCTGGGACAATATGAAATGTCTTGATGTGCTGTGTCAACGACCGGAGGTAGACCCGACCCGGATCGGTTGCATCGGCAATTCGGGCGGCGGCACACAAACCATCTGGGTTACAGCCCTTGATCAGCGTATACGCGTCGCGGTTGCTTCGGATGCCACCACGTCTTTTCGCTACAACCACGCCAAAGAGCGAAACATCTGTTTTTGCAACTTGGCTCCGGGGCTCATGGGCCACGCCGAGATGCATCACGTATTGGGCTTGGCTGCTCCGCGCCCTTTGCTTTTGGTCGGCGGATCTTTGGACAAGATGTTTCCTTGGGATCTGCAACGCAGTGTCTTTCGGCAGACCAAGCGCATATACGCCCTCTACGGGGCCGAGGAGCGGATTGCTCAGTTTATCTCCGAAGAGCCGCATGGCCTATCCCGCAAAAAACGCGAGGCGGCCTATGCGTTTTTCCTGGAGCATCTGATGGGGATCACCGATCCGGAAGCGAGCATTGAACCGAACGATGTGCAACCGCTGGCACCGGATGACCCGGCTCTTATCTGCTATCCGTCCAAACCGCCGGAGCTTCGCCGGTCCCTTGATGCCGTGATCCGTCAGGAAGCCCTACAACACCTCGCTGATTGGAAACCTCCAAAAGGCAAGGATGAGTGGCGGGCTTTCCGGCAGCAAAAGGGACGGCGCCTGATGTCTCTTCTGCTGCGAAAACATGTTGCGTCCTCACTTGGCATCCCGCAAAAACACAGCATTCTTGGCCACGATCCGTCGAAAGCACAGGAGGTCGCCATCTGGTCTGATCCTTTCACGCCGGTTCTGGGGACCCGCTCACAGCCGACAGGATCCGTCAGTGCCGCTCGGCTGATCATCGACAGTGACGGCCGGCACTCCGATTGGAGCCAGAGAATGCTAAATGAAGCGGCCAGCACGGGATGCATGGCCCTAGCGGTCGATCTGCGCGGTTGGGGTGAGTTGCGCGCACGGGAGCTGTCAGAGGACGGAGCGGAAGATGAATGGGTAGCGGTGCAAAAAGGGTTGGGCTATGACGTGCCTTTGCTGGGTCTGCGTCTGCAAGATGCGCTTGAGGCTTTGCAATGGTTGAAGGATCAAGCGGGAGACATTCACGTGGAGTTGTACGGACGAGGACTGGGCGCCGTGATCGCCCTTTTGGCCGGCGTAATGAACGACACAGCAAATTCGGTATACCTGGAGCACCTACCCGCCTCGTTGATACCTCCCGCCGATCATCCGCGCCGGGATTTCGTATCACTGTGTGCTCCGAACCTGATTTCGCAAGTCGGTGACGTAGTCCATCTCATCGGTCTGTTAGCCCCGCGTCACTGCCGAGTAGTATCGATTATGCCGGATACTCAGTTTCTCTGGTCCGAAGAAAAAGCCGTGGCCCCGGCATGGGCCTGCTACGAGGCTGCCGGGGCACCGGAGGCTCTATGCTTTTGACCGACGGAACGTGAGGGTTGTCTCCCAGCCGTTCCATGGATCGCTATCGCCATATGTCTCTTTTAGAAGACGACCCGAGACGGCGGTATCAACAAGGTCGCCGTGCCCGTGTGTACTTCAAAGACCATACGCAACTTCACGTTCACGCCTTGGATGCGGATCAGCAACGTGTTGCGGAAATCATACTGGGGATGGCCGGGGTCTGTCCGAGTATATACTCAAACGGCGCATCGGCCCCGAACCAACCTCGCAACCACAGTTCTTCGCCGCTTTGCCACTCCAGACAAATCGGAGTATTGCTCACACCTTTTCGGGCATGAGCCAAGAAACCGAAGACACCGGTCCGCGGCAGCTCATGCGTGGTGATATCCACCGGTTCACCGGGACACAGCACCGTGGCCGGACCGTAAGGATGAACAAGACAGGTGAACAGATGTGGTGTGTCGGCCGTGTAGACATCCTCGACATGTAGCAGCGGCGCTTGGAGGACGATACGTCGCTTGAGTACGACACCGTCACCTTCCGATATGGTCGCTTCGACCTGCCGCCGGCCAAGATGCGCGTCAAGCTTGGCCTCAGTTACCTTCTGCGTCGGACGATCATTGATCAGTACAGTGCTGTGACCAAACGCGCCGCGGCAGTAGGCACGGTACTCTTGGACGGAATAGCCGGCGGTGCCCAAATCGGCAATGATCGGTTGACCGTGGGCGCTGAGTCCGAATGAGAGCTTGTCGCAGTGATCGTGTCCTCCCAGGGAAGGCCCCGCTTTCAGGTAGGCGTGAAACGTGCCTTCCCTGACAAACGCCACACCCGTGGCGGGAAGCAGAACACTCTCCGGCGCCTTCGGCTCAGCATCGATGCTATCCGGACCGAAGGCCAAAGCCGCCAGGCTGCTCCGTGTCGGCTGACCGGCATTGATCGCCGCCAGCACAGAGTGCAGCTGTCTGTCATCCAAGACCCCGGCCCCCATCTCGTATACATGGCGATACAACGTCAACTTCGTGCGCCGCGGCGCTCCCAGGTCGCCAAAGACCGGCAAACGCAAGTGCTCATCGCACATTTCGGCCGGAGCCATCAGCATGCGAATCAAGCGATACTCCAAATCCGCCGGCTCTTCGGGCATCGACAGTTCTTCGCTCATCTTCCAGAAGGCGTAGACCGACAACAGCGGACAGACTGAGTAGAAGTGGTAAAACTGCGTTCCTTCACGCCAAAAACCGTCGATCTCTCCCGTTTCGCTTCGGGCCAAGCCGTTTTTCATCATGGCCAAAAAGCCACCCGTGGGGTGGTACAATGCCGTGTCCACCCAGTCATCACGCCGGGCGATCCTTCCGCCAAACAAAAGCCCCGCATCGACATAACACGTCATGTTGTGAGCTCCGCGCTTTTCAAGAAATCTAATCTGATACGGCATGGCTTCTTCAAAGACGCCCTTCACCACGCTCTCGTGCAAGGCATCCGTATAGATCGGGGTGCCTTGCAAAAGGGAGCAGGTGTTGGCGATCAAGGCGAGTACCTGTGCGTCGTACAGTGGCTGAAAATACAACGCCTCGGAGTTGTTGCCCTCTCGGAGCTCACTGTGTGCGAACATCTCGATGGCCTTTTGAAGTCCGGCCACGGCCCAGTCGCCGAAACGTCGATCTCCCTCAAGCCTGTACAGCAAGGCCATGCTGCGCATCAGACGGTAGGTGCGCTCGTGGACGAGCAAAGCCCACGCCCTGCGGTACTCCTCGTCGTTCCACGTCTGTTGATTGGACGGGTCGACGAAATCGCGGCCTCGCCAGGGATCAAAGATGAGATGCTCGCCGGAGACCGGAGAGTAAAAGCTGTGCCGCCAACCGATACGTTCGATAGGAAGCGAAGGCTCATCCTCAAGCACGGGTCTTGCCTCCCGAAGCAACAGTCGGTAGCATTCAGCCGCCCAATTCAGCTCATTGATCTTGCGCTTGATCTCCTCCAGGCGCTCGCCGCCCCAGAATATGGGTGGCCAGACGTCCTCCAGCACAGTACCCCGACTGTGCGGTGATAAGACATTAGGCCGCGCGGGTGCTCCGTACATGTATGTCATGTCACCGATCTCCTTTGTCTTACTCTATCTTGGTGTTCTAAGCAGTTCCTCAACGGCTCCCCGAATGCCTTCGAGCACTGGCCTGGGATCGGCGAGCCCTTTCCAAACGGGACCCAACGCGTTGTTGATCATCGTGGCGATCTGCGGAAACTCCGCATGTTGATTGGGCACCATCCGTCCGACACTCAAGGCGCCGATAAACGGTCTCATATCCGTGATGCCCACCGCGGGGTAGTTGCGTACGTTACCCGTCACGGAACGCCGCGGCTGGACAATGATACCCGCCCGTGAATGCTGCTCTGCCACCTCTCGGCTCATGTAGTATTTCAAGAACCGCCAGGAGGCCTCATGGTGTTTGCTCTGTGCCACGATACCGACTGGAATAGGCTGGATCGTGGTTCCCGGCCCGGCAGGACCTTGAGGAAGGGCCGCTACGTCAAAACCAAAGGTGGCCTGCGAGCCAAAGTCGATCATGGACGGAGGAATATCTACCCCCATGCCGCACCGGCCCTGGTACCACGGAGTAGTGGAGTTTATGATGATCTCCTCCACCAGAGCCTGCTGCACAAACCGGATGGCCCGCAGCCCCGGCTCTTCGACCAAGCGAAATGTCGTGTACTCTTCATCAAAGAGCTCAGCACCGGCCTGGAACATGAAGGGCAGGAATTTTTGCTCCACGCGTGTATCCGTCCAGGAACCGTAAACGTCGACTTTTCCATCACCGTCGATATCCCGACGGAGCCTCTTGCCCGCCTCATAGAAAGCATCCCAATTCCAGCTCGCATCCTGCCAATCCTTGCTGGGATACTGCAGACCAGCTTCATCAAACAGGTCGGTATTGAAAAACAAGACATACGTAGAGATCCGTTGTGGCATGGCGTAGATGCGCCCGTTCAGACTGACCGACTCCAAAACCGCCGGGAAAAAGTCACTCACATCCAGTTCCCGATGGACCCGATCGGTGATGTCCAAGAAGATGCCTTGTCGACAAAACGAGTACAAGTTGGAGGGGTGAAGATCGATAACATCCGGAGGCGTACCGCCTGCCACCCGGACCAGAGTCTGTTGGGCAACGTCCCGGTAAGGCTTGATCTCAAGTTCTATGCGAATATCAGGATTGGCTTTTTCAAAATCGGCGATCAACGACCTGGCCAATTGCTCATCCTTAGTCACGAAAAACGACAAGAAGTGGATAGTCACTTGCCCAGCGGATGAGACCAAGCCCGACATGAGAACAAGCAGCACTGCAAGAAGCGACAATTTCCATCTCCTGATCCGCAAGACAATCTCCTCCTTTAAGATCGGCTCTTGTCTCAGATCTTCTACGCTGAACCGGCTTTGACCGCCCAGCTTTCCGGCGTCAACCCCAGACGCATTGCTCCCCGATAGCTGATCTCCTCCAAAGTGTCAGCGTCTGCAGGCAGCGTAGCTCTTTTCACCAAAGCCGCCTCGGGATAAGAAAACGGCGCATGCGTGCCAAACAATAGATGTCGGCCGCCGCTTTCTTCAACGATCAAGGCAAGATCCTTGTCCAGTCCCTGAAAATAGACCTCGGCTAAGGACGTATCCGCATACCAGGCAGCGTCGCGCAACTCCGTGCGCCGCCACAGAGGTGACTGAGCAATGCCTCGCGCGTTGGTGACTATGATCGGCGTGTCGGGATACGCCGCCACCAAACCGGCGATAGCCGCCAAAGGCACCCCCCGGGCGGGATCCAGGTGATGGCGCTGCCGCATATCCTCGATGCGATGAGGTATCTGCACCGGCAGGCCCCGCTCACGGCAAGCGGCCACCACACGTTTTGCCAAGGGACCGTCGATCTCGTAACCGTGATACTCAGGAAACAGGCGCACGCCCTTCATGCCCAGCTCTTCATGACAGATCCGCAGGTCATCTTCCCACCTGGCATAGGTCGGATTAATGGTAGCCATGGGAACAAACACGTCCCGATAAGGCTCGACAGACTCAGCCAGACGCTCGTTGGCCGGTTGCGCGTTACGATGGAGGATGGCCTCGATCTGCGATACGGCAGCTCCGGCCACACCCGCCTTGCGCAGACGCTCTGTCAGCTGTTGTGGCGTGCTGTCCCGCAGGGAGCGGAAAGGCCATGAACCTACCCAGGCATTGATATCGAAAATCATCCGGCCACTCCTTCCTGTCCTGATTCGATCTTTGCCAGCGGCTGCTTGCCCTGAGCGGCCAACAATCGTTCAGCGTTACCCCAGAAGATGAGATGACGCTGTTCTTCCGTCAAAGATGCTCCTATGACCTTACCCACACATCCAGCCATAGTCCCGTCGGTACCGAACAAGACCCGTTGAGCGCCTAACTCGGCAACGGCAAATTCCACCTGTCCGTCATCGAGATTGGAACCCGAGACATCGACATACACATTGGGCGAAGAGTCTCTTAAGGCCCTTAAGGTCCATTCCCAGTCTCCACCTCCGCCGATGTGTGCCATTATGAACATCGTTTCCGGAAAACGTTGGCTGACTTCGGCAAAATCCGCGCCGTGAGAAAGCCGAGGTTGTTCCGCCTTCGTCCGGGGATCCGTCACGTATCCTGCGTGGACTAGAATCGGAACCCGACGTTGCGTGCACAACTCGATGACCGGCCATACCGCCGGATCGTTGATCTTGTACTGATGATACAACTTGACCCCGATCATACCGGCATCCAAGCAGCGCTCGATCTCCGCGCATGCCTCCCGATAATACCCGGGCACCACAAAGCACAGACCCCGGATGCGCTGCGGGTACCGGCGCATGGCCGCCAAAACGGCGTCGTTTCCGGCCCGGATCTCCTCCAAGGACCCATAACGCGCCGTGATGGGACGGGAACACCAATACTCCGTGATCCCCAGCATCTCTCCTGCCTCAACCAATCGCTGGGAAGAAAGCTCCTCCTCCCTTCCCGCACGCACGTGACAGTGCGCGTCGATCTTGGGCCTCTTTAGTTCTGCTGCGATATCAACCACGTGCTATCACCTTCCTTTGCCACCGGTGTGACCGGTTACTGAGACTAAACGTAAATGACTCTATCTGATTATTTGATTCTGCCTAAGCGACCGTTTGCCTCTAATTTCTTTCAATAGATAGGCGGAAAGAGGGTGACCTGTCCTCTCCCTATCCTACAGTCCATATAGAGGAAAACAAGGAGAAACAGGGAATTATTGTATTACCTTTCACAATGAAGCTTCTATCTTCATTGTTTATAGCAACATCACAGCGTTTCGATGCGTATTACTGGATTGATTGCCCACTCGAAAATCGAAGGAGGAATATTCATGACCTTTCGAAGAAGAATGGTTGCCAGTTCGGTGTTGTTATCGATCGTTGTCTGCCTCGGAGTCTTGGCTCAGAGCCCACCCACCGTATTGCGGGTCTACACAGATGGCTCAGTGGAGTACATGGAAAGCACTCGGGAATTCTTCAAGCGATTCGAGGAACTGAACCCGGACCTGAGGATCGAGATTGAGACCGGCAACCTGGATAAGTTCCTGGTCATGTTCGCCGCAAACCAGACGCCTGATGTTTTGCGCCTCTATGGTCAGTATGTACCGGAGTACGCCGCCCGCGGCCTCATTCAGCCTCTGGAGCCTTTCCTGGCTCGCTCCGATATCCGCAAAAACCTTTTCTTCCCGGTGCTCGTCGAAAACAGCCTCAGCTACAAGGGTGAGTTGTACAGCATCTCGTGGGGTTTGGCGGTCACGTCGCTGTTTGTCAACATCGACCGCTATGAAGAAGTCGGATTGTCCATGCCGGACGCTTCTTGGCGCTGGGAAATCGAAGGCGTACAAGCTGCGAAACGCCTCAGTCGCGACGTGGACGGTGACAACATTCTCGATCAATACTTCTTCCAGCCGATCTACGGCGGTACCAGCTCCTATGCCTTTATGAACATGGCGGGCTGCGATATATTCAAAGGCCCCTATGAGTACACCGGTGATTCCGATGAGGGGGTAAAAGGACTGCAGTTTTTGTACGAACTCATGAGCGTACATCGGGCCATGCCGGCACCCGGGGCTCCCGGCGGACCTTGGGATCTGCCCGTCGGACACGCCGCTTCTCGTATCGACGGCAGCTGGTATGTGACGACCATGCTTCGGCACCAGCCGCCCTTTGAATGGGGCATCGCTACGATGCCTTCATTTGAAGGTGAGCGCGGGACCAGCATCTGGCCAGAGACTCCGTGGACCATACCGACGGGCGTGCCCAATCCGGAGTTGTCGTGGCGCGTCCTGGAGTACATCGCCAGCGTCGAAGGTCAGCAGCACGTCACCCTGTTAGGCCTGGCCATGCCGCCTCTGCGACTGGATGTCGCCCGCACGACGTTTGCTAAGACGTACCCGATGATCATGACCAGCAACATCGTAGACTTGGCCTTGGCACCGCGCACACAGACCATTCCGGTGTCTCCGGCGTCAGCTCGATCCTTGCTGGAAGGAGCCATCAACTCCGTAATGAACGGACGGGAACCCGCTCAACAAGCTCTGGCCAGGATCCGGCCTCAAGTGGAAGTCATCATTGCCGAGTTTATCGAGAAAATGGTGGTGCGTTAGGGTGGGCTTGTCAGAGTACCCAACTGACCAAACGGACTCACCTGCTGCAAGCTGAAGGTGGTTCTGGCCCCGCAGTGACGGAGCCAGCCGAGTCAGTGGTTTGGCCGTCTTGCTTACCGGGCGTG